>TBL_comb47_HYPODRAFT_10000986_pt1 | contig 37607 bp, 30 predicted proteins | sample TroBogypolimnion_40_FD_10682 | JGI IMG/M metagenome (IMG submission 10682)
ATAATAACGTAACGATTCAGCAATAATTTCACCGGTCGGTTTATTATTCTCGTTAGCAATGTCCTGTAATAACTGGCTAACCTTATCATCGGTTGTAAATGTAATCGTTTGCATGTTATTCACCTTACCCATGTTGATGGATAATCCCTTTGTCGCTCGAACTCAATGCCTTCTATTTTGGGTATATTCAGAATGAACGTTTTAAAATCTTCCTTGATTGGCTCTTGAGATAGTTTTGTAGCCATCGCATTAGCTTCTCTATTATTATATTTTTCTTGCAGAAATTCGTAGAAATCTAATAATTCTTGCTGTGCATTAGCAGGTAGCGTTGATAAATCGACAACTGACATAACTATCTCCATTAATTTGGATGGATATCCGTCAAACAATATATAAAAATGAACTAAGCCACCAGCTTATGAACACCCAAACTGTCACGCTTAGCTTCTAGTGCCATAAATCATAAGCCTTTTGTGCTGCAAGCCAAGACTCAGCACTTTTCCCAAAAACCAACTCTAATCGCAAGGCCATTTCTGGGCTAATGGCCGTTTTTCCATTAACCAGAGCAGACACCGTTTTTCGGGTTACATTTAAATTTTTAGCGGCTTGGGTATTTGTCAGTTTAAGAGGTTCTAACCAAAATTCAGCTAATATTTCACCAGGATGTGGTGGATTAAACATACGCATAAAATATCTGCTCGATTAACTTTTAAAGCTTGATAGTATTATACAGAATGAATTATCTAGACTGATCTCAGTACAGAAAAATGCCTAAATAATTCAATCGGCATGGCCGTCTTAAGTTCCCATGTAATTGAAATGGGTCGCTCACCTTCGGCTTTAATTAATAGTGCTTCACCCAGTGCAGCAAAGGCAGCATTTTTGTTTTCACGAACAAATAAAAAGAACCTCCAGCCATTGGCCAAAGGTTCTGCAATGCTATTTAAATAGCGAAGTCCGGTATTATTAGTTGAGCTGGCAACATTTTGAGATTGCCAGTGAAACAATTTCGGGCTAATCGCATAATCATGATATTGAACACGCTCATCAAAACCTTCGCTTTTATCTAAAGTCACAAACATTAATTCTATTTTACTGTCCGAAATAGCTAAACAACCTTCTCTAAATGCCGGACGTTTAGTCGCATTAGCATAAGAAATCGCGGTAATAATATCCGATCTTGAGTATCGATTATGCAATGAAAGTAACCATGAAGGTGGAATTCCTTCAAGATGACAATAAGGCTGTATTGATTGCTCTATACGCCATTCTATAACTTCGATTAACTCATCTTTGATCGCTGGATGTTGCTCAATTAATAACATGAACTGAGCTGGGTTAATTAATTCAGATTGACGAACTAAAAATGTATGAGCAAGTATTTGAACCCTAGTTGCATCAATCTTTTTATGTACTAAAGCTTGGTGCCAAGCGTTTAAAATTTCAATATCATCAACGTATAAAATACTGCCTACTCTGCGAAAAAGCTCGTCCTCTCTTGGCCCTTTTGGATGCGTGAGAAGTTGAGCTCGCCGTTTGAGCTCAGTCCAATAATGATTACCGAAATAAATATCCGAAATGTCTATTTCATTTTCAAGCAAAAATTCTTTTAGTTTAATTTGCGTCTTGTCTTTGGCATTTGCCCAAGCAACTAATTCTGCTGTGAGACGAGTAACATTTAGTTTTAGAGAAGATTTAAGACTCGCTAATACTCGCTCCCTAGCCACTCTATCTAACTGGATATGACAACCTGTAGGCAAGGAGCCAAAACCTTTATCAACAGAATCTTTTATAGCCAATCTATTTTGGCCGGTTAAAGCTCTTAACAATATATCAAATCTAAAATCTTGTGAGTAAGTGCCAACAAAATCTAAAACTAAGCAACTCTGCTTACCTAATGATAACCGTAACCCCCGACCAATTTGCTGTTGAAACACGACTGGACTTTGGGTTGGTCTTAGCAATAACAAGGTGTTTACATCGGGTATATCAACGCCTTCATTAAATAAATCACAAGTGAATATTACTTTTAGTCTGCCATGCTTTAGTTCATTAATCGCCTGTTCCCGCTCTGTTTGATTATGTTCCCCTGTAATTGATTTTGAAGGTAAGCCATGTGAATTAAAATACGCAGCCATGAATTCCGCATGGCGCACACTGATGCAAAAACCGATAGCTTTGAGCTTTGCTAAATCACTAACATAAGTTTCCACGGCTTGAAGTGCAGAGCGAGCACGTATATCACTGGCCGAAATTATATTATCAAGCTGCTCAACAATGTTATTTTGTTTCCATTGAATACTGGTTAAATCAATGTCGTCGTGGGTTGCATAATATTCAAAAGGAGCGAGTAATTCCTGATCCAGAGCATCCCATAACCTTAATGTTACGGCAGGTGAACCATCAGGTCTTGCATCGAAGTATTGATTTAAACTTTTACCATCGGCACGTTCTGGTGTAGCAGTTAATCCCAAAAGAACAGCAGGCTTAACCGATGATATGAATTTATCAAACGAATTAGCCGGTAAATGATGAGCCTCATCAATTATGACCATATTCCAGAAACTTGCACCATGCTGAGCTACCAAGTCACGGTTATGAGCCGTATTAATGGTTACAAATAAATGCTCATGTTGGCTAGCTTCATTATTGCCATCTAATAACTCGCCAAAATTTGAATCACGTAACACTTGCCGAAAAGTACTCATAGCCTGTATTAAAATCTGCACCCGATGAGCAACAAACAATAAACGTGGTTGCCCGCCTTTGTCTTTTGTCAATCGCGCATAATCAAACGCCGCAACAACGGTTTTACCTGTACCAGTCGCTGCAACAACTAAGTTTCGATAACGATGATGCGTTCTTTCTGCAGCCAATCGATCAAGCATTTCTTGTTGATAAGGTTTAGGGCTTAAATCGAACCATGTTTGGATTGCAATTAATTCAGAACTACTTTGATTAGTTTTTCCGTGCCTTGATTCTGCATATAAAGCTTTTTCTAAGGCATTACGATGATCTTGATTACGCGGATCATAATGGAGAAACTCGCCATCATTCCAAAGTGTTTCAAAATGAGCTTGTGCATTTTTGAAAATAGCTTCGTTTGAGCACTGTGTTAACTTAACTGTCCATTCAATGCCGCTAATTAAGGCAGACTCAGATAAATTAGCACTGCCTATAAAGGCTGTACCAAAACCACTATTGCGATTAAAAATCCAAGCTTTAGCATGTAAGCGGGTACGCCTACCATCTAATGAAATTCTTAAATCAACATTAGGCAACTCAGCTAATGCATTGACGGCTCTTGCTTCTGTTGCACCAATGTATGTCGTCGTTAAAATGCGAAACTTTGTTCGAGATTTCCCCGTCGCATCAATGGCAGTCGCTTGTTTTAAAACATCAATTATTTTTCTTACGCCACTCCATGTTATAAAACTTACCAAAATATCTACGGTATCGACAGCTTGTAATTCTGCAAGAAGTTCGTGCAATAAAGAAGGTTCACTGCGCGAAGAACTAAATAGCCAAGGCGTACGCAAACCAGTAACAGGGTAAATGCCTGGCATTTCAGGTTCATGTATCGATCTTAAAACTTGTGGAGGTTGTGCTATAAAATCAATTTCAAGCCCAGCTTTTGCTTCTAGTCTTGCATTTTTTAATAAGGTCGAAATCAACTGGATTTCAGCCAGATTCTTTTCAGAACTACTATCTTTTGATATTGAAATTTCATCTAAAAGCTCAGGCAATCTATTCAATAGATCACTTAATAAATATTCTCTATTTTCAATATAAGATGGCGTTTTAACAGTTGCCCTCCCTTCAAAAATCAGCTTGTTTATTTCTGCTAATTCATCTTCATGAATCAAACGATCGTATAAGCCTTTTGATAATTTTGTCATTGAAATTTAGATAAAGTCATTCGGTTAAAAACTATAGATAGCGACAAAAGGCATGAAGTCATAAGCCAGTGCATGTAACCATTGATGCCCCACGGCTTTGGCTTCTGTGCCTTCAGGCGCATAGTTAACAGCGGTAGGCAGCAAGGCCTCTACTGTTCTTTGAAAAAAAGAGTTCATTATTTTTTGGTAGGGGCTAAGTGGTTGCTAGCTTGGACAGGCTGTTTATGGCCTACTATACAGCTAGATCTGAAATTTTATTTAGGCAGCCCCAAATGTACCAAAATAGCTTGTTCAACACCTAACATATCAGCTTTTGACAAGGTGCCACACAGGCTTTTTAAGCGTACTTTATCAGCCGCCATTATTTGATCAGCCATGGCTTTGCCTGGCTTTCCTGCTAGAGTAACCATTGTTTCACCAGGGTAAACACGAGTGGTGTTCGTGCTTAAGGGTATAACGACAACTCGCAGCAAATAGCGGTTAGCCGAGTCATTACTGACAATTACAGCGGGTCGTTTTTTACGAATTTCACTACCTATAGAGGGATCAAATTCTACCCACCAGACCTCACCTCGCTTCATTTGCCATATCTCCGGCAAGCGCATTAACCCACTCTATTGCTTCATTTTCACGCACTTCATCAGCGGCCATCGCCTTATAGCCAGCATCCATTGCAGTGTCGAGTACATGCGGTCGTAATAAGTCCTCAATAAATTGACTCATTTTGCGTTTACCAATGGTTCTATACAAACCATCATAAACCGCTTCATCTAGAGTAATTGTCATTTTCTTGTGCATATTAATCTCTTAATACTTTCTACGTATGGTGCACTATAGCATAAATGAAATCTAACAAGTTTGAGTTAACAGCGAGCAGTCTCGATGAAACATAGTGGAATCGAGGAAATAGAAACCTCGTAAACCCTCGCAGCGCGTTGCTATATGGAGGCTACGTTATTTCAAATAACGTCATTTAAAATTAGCCGGATAAAACATAGTTGACTTTAAGCGGGGCGGATCAAAATCAATATCAACGCCATCTGGCATTGCCAGTAACTCAGCAATATTGGCTTGATTTTTATGTTGCTGTATATAGTCGGTTAATATTTTAACGATAGCTCCTTGAGCATTATGATAATGACTAACACTAATCACTTCGTTAATTAAGGCATCATCTAAGGTAATAATAGTCATTATTTACTCCGTTATGTTCAAGAAATATTTTATGCCCAACATTACATAAAATTATAACTCAATTTAGGATATGTCGACGAAAGCAGGCGCATCAACCGTGAACGATTTGCGTTGTGACTTTTCACATAGCCCGATTTTCCTTCGAGAGTAACTCATGTTTCCCCAAGGTAAACTCCAATGCTGGTCGGGGTTTGCAACTCAGACCGAAACGTTTGGAAGAACCTAAGTGTTGCTATATAACTAAAGGAAGGGTGGAATGTATGATCACAGTTTTTTCTAATGATAGATGCAATATCAAACGTTAGGGATGGGATTATAAACCCCGTCCCGCATGGTAGTAAAAGTAAGAGCAGTAACACCTGTAGGTAATACTAATTTTTGCCCCCCCCCCGTATCAAAGCTAGTCAACTAATCACCCTAGCCTCACCAAGCTCTATTAAGCTGACAGGTTTAGCCGTTATTAAAAACGGCTTTTAGCTTAACCCTCCATTTTTTGATATCAATACGAGTTTTTTTAATACCTATCCAGTGGTTTTTAATACATAAACAGCTACTTTAAATACATAAAACTCCCATTTTTATACCTAAAACGATGGTTTAGATACTCATAACAGAATTTTTAATACATAAACCCCGCTTCTATGTATCAAAACCTACCGTTTGGATACAAAAAACTCACAATTAGCTATTAAAACGCCTGACGTTTATATCTCATCGGTTTTCTTTAATATTAAAACCCCATCTATTGATACTAAAACCAGAAAAATTTGTATGTTAACCCCCCTTTTTTAAACTATAAAGGGTAGTTTTTGTATCTTAACCTTGGTTTTTAGCAAGTAGTCCGATGGATCACCCAATGCTAGTCGGGGTTTGTATCCCCGACCGAAACGTTTGGAAGAACCTAAGTGTTGCTATATAACTAAAGGAAGGAATGTATGATCGCAGTTTTTTCTAGAGATAGATGCAATATCCAACTTTAGAGACGAGGTTATAAACCCCGTCCCGCATGGCAGTTCAGCGTGCGTAGTTTCGTGCAGGGCATAGACCTGAAAATAGATGATATTTAAGGGCTTGGATTATCTATGATAGGTCGGGTTACGCTATCAATAACTCGACCTACAGCTAATACTGCCCCATCTTTAGTGATAGCCCAATATGCCCCTAGACCATCACCGCGATATTGTCACTCTTGCGTGGGAATGCTTAATACTTTAAACATTTTCCATTATAATCATCTGATTAATTTACTTTAAAAATCCAATGAATAACACTCAAATAAAATGTCTAGCGGTATTTGCCATCTTTGCCATTATTGGTTTTGGCCCTATCTCTCCAGGGTGTTTAATCGGCATGTACGTTGTTATGATGCGTCCAAGATGGTTTTTACAATTGGCAAACAATCTATATAGCAATCGCAGCGTTCCGAACCTTATTGAGAGCAAACACATGCGTATTAAGGCTTTTGTATGTTTATTAACTTTATTCATCATAGATATAGCGCCAGTGCCTGTGACTCCTGTGATTGCTTTTATAATTATTTTAAGCAGACCTCAATGGTTTCATCGGGTGATCATAGGAGTTTACAACGATAGGACTTTGCGGTTATAGTAAGCGTCTTTTCTGCTATTAGAAGTTTAAATAGCAAGGCATCAATAAAGCGCTCGTAGCTCAGCTGGATAGAGTAATCGGCTTCGAACCGATCGGTCGGGAGTTCGAATCTCTCCGGGCGCGCCATCTTTCTTAGATCTAACTTCCCTGTCTATATTGCCGAATATGATTCAGGCAATCAACGCCTTGGCTGCCAAACAAGACCCACAAGTGCCACTAGACAAAAGCCTGCCCCTGCATAAAAAGTAAATTCAGGCCCAAACTGATCCCAAAGTAATCCTGCAACGCCACTGGCTATCAACAGCGCTATGCCGCTCATCAAATTAAAGAATCCATAAGCAGTACCCCGTAAATCGGCAGGTGCACTATCTGCGACCATTCTTGCCAGTAAACCTTGTGTCATCCCTAAATGAATGCCCCATAGAGCAACACCCGCTATCAAAACACCCCAATGATCATTAGTGGCTAATACCAAATCAGCTGCAATAAGAATAACTAAACCGATTGCTAATAACTTAGTATGACTCATACAATCAGAAAGCTTACCGAAGGGATAAGCCGATAAGGCGTATATAAGATTCATAGCCACCATAATTAGAGGCACCAGTGCCATCGGTATACCTGTTTGCTGAGCACGCAGCACTAAGAAAGCCTCGCTAAAACGCGCCAAAGTAAACACTGCGCCAATAGCGACCACCCACCAATAATTATTACCTAGCCGCTTAAGATTTTCTTTACTAATCGGATTTGTACGCTTAACAGGATCTAGGTTTTTAGGTTCACGAACGCCGAACAATAGCAGTGCAACGGCCATTAATCCAGGAATTACCGACACCCAAAATATCGCACGAAAATCATTTGCCCACAGCAGCATCAAACCTGCTGCTAACAGAGGTCCAATAAATGCACCGACCGTATCTAAGGATTGTCTCAGCCCAAATGCCGCACCGCGCAGATGCACAGGTGCAAGGTCAGCTATCAAGGCATCTCGAGGCGCACCACGTACGCCTTTACCGACTCGATCCAATAATCTAGCAGTCAGCACGATAGCTAAACTAGGTGCAATTGCAAACAAGGGTTTAGTCAAAGCGCTCAAGGTATAGCCGAACAAGGCAAGCGCTTTACGCTTACCCAAATAATCACTTAAGACACCGGAAAACACTTTAATCATCAAGGCAGTAGATTCTGCTAGCCCTTCTATCATGCCCACTGCAAATGCGCTAGCACCTAATGTAGTGACCATATACATAGGCAATAGGCTATGAATCATTTCGGAAGAAATATCCATAAGCAGGCTAACAAAGCCTAGCATCCAGATGGTTATTGGAATTTGGCTTAGGGTGGTTTTAGTGGTCATTGTTAATGTTTCTTTAGGAGTTATTAAGTTTTGGATGATGAAGAGCGTGACGGAGACTTGTGCCATCTGTGGGGTACTGTGCCTATGCCGGAAACGCTTTCCTCGCTTACGCTCGAAAAGCCTTATTCCGGCCTACAGTTTTATGTGGTCGAATTATAATCAATAAATATCAGCAACTTATGATTTACCCCTTCAGTCACTCTTTTACAAAGCATAGGTATCTACACAAGTTTCTTATCAGCGTGGAAACGATAAAAAAACACCGTAGGGGCGTATGCAACACGCCGTTTAGGAACGACAACACATTAGCTTAATGACTATGTGAAGCACTATTAGGGTGTAAGGCACACGCATGATGTGTCGTACCTTGTTCTACCTGTAAGGTGCAGTGCTGTATCGCATAGCGCTCCTTGAGTGTCTTGACGATAGCGTCTAAATAAGCATCGCCGGGATAGCCCGCTGGCATCACTAAATGAGTCGTTAAGGCGCTTTCGGTAGTGCTTATACCCCAGACATGTAAGTCGTGTATGTCGGTTACGCCCTGACATTGACGTAAATAACGGGCTACTTCTGAGACGTCAATGTGGGCAGGGACAGCAACTAAAGCCAATTGCATAGACTCGCGTAATAATCCCCAGGTACCCATGACAATGACCAAGACAATGACCAAACTAATAACCGGATCTAGCCAATACCAATCGCTATACATCATTGCTATGCCAGCAACGACCACACCTAGTGATACAACAGCATCGGCTGCCATGTGCAGATAGGCGCCGCGTATATTTAAGTCACCCTTACTGCCTTTAGCAAACAACCATGCCGATATACCATTAATGACAATACCTATACCTGCCACCACTGTGATAGTTAAGCCGGCCACTAAAGGCGGCTCTGAGAAACGATGAATAGCCTCCCAAGCAATAGCCCCACACGCTATTAATAAAAACATGGCGTTTGCCAAGGCCGCCATAATCGAGGTACTGCGCAAACCATAAGTGTAGCGCTCACTGGGTAGCTTACGTGACAGTACTGCCGCGCCCCAAGCCAATATTAAACCCAACACATCAGACAAATTATGTCCGGCATCAGCTATGAGCGCAGTGGAGTTGGCAATAAAACCATAACTGAATTCGACGATAACAAAAGCAGTGTTCAAGAAAATAGCGCAAGCGAATGCTAGCCCTTGTTTATTTTGCTCAGTATGATTGTGATGGTTATGATTGTGGCTATGGCTATGTCCGCCATGAGCGTGACTATGATGCTGATGATGTGTGGTCATTGATTTGCCTTGAATCTTAGGGATTTGGGGTGTGCAATTGGGTTATAGTGGTTAGCGACGCGGCCTACAGCTGAATAAAACAGGTAGGTCGGGTTAGCGTCAGCGTAACCCGACGCAATGGGCAACGAATTGTCGGGTTACGCTATCGCTAACCCGACCTACGAGTACAAATCTTAATAATAGACTCTAAACGAATGCTGTATTTGCTCAAACTCATAGCGATAGGGTTCGGCTACCCCATAATTATTCACGACTACCAACAGGTCATGTGAAAAAACCGAGGTGTTATACCAGTTAAAGCTGCCCTCTATAACGATAGAGTCGTCAATAATACAATACTTAGAATGTATCGGTGAATATGGTACGGGATGATCATCTTGACCATAAACCAAGCCCACAGCAATACCGGCATTTTTTAAACGCTGCACAGCAGGCAGTAAGGGTCGTATAAGTTCTTCTGCCATAGGGCGCTCTACACCGATGCGCCCTTGCCTAGCCAAATGGCCATTGAATAAAATATGCACATAAACACCGCGATGATGTGCCTGTATTAACGCATCTACCACGCTATCATTATAATCACCCAACAAATCGCCCATTAAAAATAGACACAACTTAATAGAATGCTTAGCTCTGTGCACTTCAGCCAAAATGGCATGATGCGGACGATAGAGTTGGCCGTTTTGCATCAAATGCCTACCAAAGGTATAGAGCAGATTAAAGTGACTTAGAGGATCAATACCATAACGTTGATTAACACCGCCGCGCTGGCTTTGAAATATATTATCTAATAAGCGACAAACACCTTTGGATTGGAAGGTCATACCTGACTCCCAATTCGCCCACCAGCGATCAAAGGTAATATTAAAGGAGCCTAAAATACAATCTTCATCATTAAAGATAATAAATTTAGTGTGCATATCGGGTTCGACTTCTATCAGATGATGGTGCGGTGTACAAAATACGCCGATCAATTCAACTCTGGCACATTTTAAGCGTGCATAATTATCACTATTAGTCAGAGTCATTTTTCGCCAATCAACGATACACTGAACTAAAACGCCTTCATGACTAGCATGAATTAAATGATTAATAAAATCGGTATCGTCTATACAATCAACACTGACTTTAATGGTACAAAGACGCAATGGATTTTGCCGATGACTCTGAATAACTTTGTCGATATGGTCGTGAATATAGCGTTTAGGATGGTAGGGATGAAATTGCTGACCTTTGGTAAACTTAGGTGTCAACTTTAAATCATCAAAATGCTGGTTATACCAATCAGCATCGCACTGTAATTCAACGGCATTAAGTTCATAACTACGATAATGATTAAGCGTAGTGCTTTCAGTACTTATGAAATGATTTTGGTCATGGCCATCTTGGACTTGCAGGCTATCCATGAATAAATAATCAAACTCTGATGCCAAAGAATGCTCATTAAGATGGATTAAATAAGCAAACTTAACACAGGTAATCGGGCCAAAATGATTGGAGAACGGTAAGATATAAAAATCTCTAGTTTTACGTTTATGTCTATCCCATTGAATATCATAAGCATCAGTATCTATTAGATACGTTTCACAACTACCTTGCTCTCGATATACTTTAAGGACCACTTTTACATTGGCTTGCACACCATAACTGACATCGAAGTCTATTTTTCCCCAGCGAATATGAAAAATATCACTGAAATCATTCACTCTTTCAAAATAGCCGCCTAAATGCCCATGTATTGGTTTGGCATAGTGTTCTGCGCGTGTCATCTGATCTCCTATCATTGTTAGATTATTTAGGCTCAAAACTCATTAAATAGCCACAATGATCTGAGACTTTGCCGTAATCATCATCGGTAAAAATCACTCGCCCCGACTGCACTTTAAGCTCGCTGGTTTTATTCATAAAAATATAATCGATACGATAATCTTCAGCATGAGAGCTACTCCAGTGCGCGTCATTCACTTTAAAAACCTTTTGAAAGGCTAGTTGATCTTGTATGGCTAAAAATTGATCTTCATATTCATAAGCATTGACGACTAACTGATAGCCCTCTGATCCGCAGCTAATATTAAAATCACCACACAATAAAGTAGCTGATACTGATTGATCTTGAAGCTCATTAGCCCATGAACTTAGCTTTTTAAATTGCTGAGCAAAACCATCTTCCCACCAACTTAAATGCGCTGAAAACACGTTAATCAGACCCATAGTGGGGACATGGACTTGTGCCATGATGACTTTTCTGGAGTGAATACTATGGATGCTATCGCTATCAGAAACATATCGAGCGGATTGATGATGCAATGGATATCGACTTAATATTGCCACACCTTCACGATATTTATCAAAACCTATATGCGACCAATCACTATAAAGATGAAAAGGGGATTTTAGCCTGTTATTGATGATGTTGGCTGACTGGGTAGACCAATCACCCTGCCCTTCATTCCAAAGTTCTGCGACTTCTTGAAAACAAACAATATCGACTCCTAAGTCATCTATGGCTTTGGCTATTTGGCTAAATTTTTGATCTTGCTGTGCTTCCTGATAACAATGCAAATTAAGGATCATTAGCTTTAAAGGCTCATGACTGACCACATAATTATTACCGTCATTGTTATCCCATAACACCCCATCAGCCGTGTCATAAGATATTGAATACTGCACACGATGAGCATCTTTAATTTTAAGCAAGCCCTGCCAAATCTGCGAGCCATATTGATTAGGATTTCGGGCATTACTCTGGGCATGTTCATGCCAATAATGGCGATTAAAATGACAAGGTGTTTTATGACTCGTTAGCCAGTTATCAGTCGTCCAGTGAATAGTTACGACTTTAACTTGCAAGGCTTGATTGATCGAAAGGGTAATAGGCAGGCGCTGTTGCCCAGTTTTTAATTTAGATTCAACACCTAGTTGTTGAAGGTTCTGACCAGCGCCTAATTTTATCCCCGAATCGGCTTGACTCCCATAATTGCTGCCTGCTTGATTATCCCAATATTCTTGACCTAAGCATTCGTAGCGCAGGGCAAAATTGATATTACCTGGTAAGCAATTATGGCCTATTGCCTTAATGACGAGCTTTGCCTGCCAACTTTCCTGATCTGCGCTTAGTTGATGCTGATAGCTAGCGGGTAAAACTTGCCATTCACCTTGTTCACCTGACCACAACACTTCAACTTTTTTGTCATGGTTTAAATTGGCGACTCGCATAACAAAAGTCAATTCTTGTTGTGGAATGCTTTTCTTTCTAGTGATGATATTTTCTACATACAGCAGTTGAATTTCATACATCTGTTGAGTCTCGAAATAAACATACAATCAGTTGGAGTGCAATAGCTTCAGAGACTGTGAAAGTATTATCAATTTTGGCTTGCCCCAGTTACAAAGGGGGATCGAGGGGGATTTTTTAAGTCATAGATCAAATCTCCCCTAACCTCTCTTTGCTAAAGAGGGGAATAAAAAGCAACCTTTCACAGTCTCGTTAGCTATTGCAATCTAAAACAGCCAAAGCTGTTTAACTCCAAAATACGCAACACGTCCCTAATAATCCTGTTACAGATTATCGTATAAATCCAAATACTGTTCGGCTGAACGTTGCCATGAAAAGTCTTTACTCATGGCATTGATTTGCATTTTCTTCCAAGTACTAGGAACGCTATATAAAATCAATGCTCGTTTGATTGCTTCTAATAAAGCGCCGGCACTCGCTTCATTAAAAACAATGCCACTCGCTGTTCCTAACGCTAAGGTTTCGGGTAAGGTATCGGTGACCGTATCAGCCAAACCACCGGTTTTTCTAACAATAGGAATCGTGCCATAACGTTGGCTATACATTTGGTTCAAGCCACAAGGTTCAAATTTAGAAGGCATTAGGAATACATCAGAACCTGCTTCAATGACATGAGCCAAAGCTTCATCGTAACCCAATTTAATTGCTAATTTATCGGGATACTGATCAGCCAAAGCTTGTAGTTGTTTTTCAAACGCTTTATCACCACTGCCTAATAACACAAACTGTAAATTCATAGTCATCATTTCAGGCAGACATTCGACTAATAAATCGATACCCTTTTGTTCAACTAAACGACCTATCAATGAAAATAACGGTATTTTGTCATTTAAGGGCAATGCAAAATGTTGCTGCAACTCTGCTTTATCGAGGCGTTTTTTAGTAAGCGTTGTGGCACTAAAAGGCTGAGCAATATAAGGATCTGTTTCTGGATTCCAATGTTCCGCATCTATGCCATTAATAATACCGCCTAAAGAGGCATTACGAGCAGCAAGCAAGCCTTCAAGACCATAACCAAACTCAGCAGTTTGAATTTCTAGTGCATAACTTGGGCTAACGGTGGTAATAAAATCAGCATAAACCAAACCACCTTTAATGAAAGACAGCATATCAAAAAACTCTAAACCAGCGATATGCCATAAACGACCGGGTATATTTAAATCATAAACCGCCGTCTTAGGAAATAAACCCTGATAAGCCATATTGTGTATGGTAAATACGGTCTTTGGCGGTTCGTACTCTAAAGACAACAAAGCCGGCACTAAGCCGGTTTGCCAATCATTACAATGAACGATATCAGGCTGCCAATCTAAGTGTGCTCTATTCATCGCCACTTCCACAGCAATTCGACAAAACAAACCAAAACGTTCGGCATTATTGGACCAAGGTTCACCTAGCTCATCGACATAAGGATTACCTGGAAAATTAAAATAACTCGGATAATCGACCAGCAACACTGTGACATTACTATCAGGTAGTCGAGTTTCCAAAATATTAACATTCCGGTTATCAACCCTGACCGTACACAGAAAACGAATTTCTTCAGTAATTTTTAGAGCCTGATACCTAGGCAATATCAGCTTAATGTCTTGAGATAAATCAGCTATAGCTTTTGGTAAACTACCACTCACATCAGCAAGCCCTCCAGTCTTAATGAGAGGATGAACTTCACTACTTACAAAGAGAATTTTTTTCATCAGATTTTAAGATTTAGTTTTAAAAAACAGGCGAAAGACGAAAACATCATCCTTCGCCTTTAGCCTTTAGCCTATAACTTACACCTTCAAAATTAAAGCGCCTAAGGGTGGCAAATTAAGACTAATTGAATGAGGTAAATTCATCCATCGAGTTGGTTCTGACATCACTACACCATTGCCGGTATTGCTGCCACTGTAATAATGAGAGTCTGAATTAAAAATTTCTGCATAAGCACCTGCTTCAGGAACGCCTAAGCGATAATTCATTCTAGGCACTGGCGTAAAGTTAAGGATAATAATTAATTCTTCAAAGGCACTTTTACGTCGATAACTAATAATGGATTGTTCGACGTCATGACAGTCTATCCATTCAAAACCTTGATGATCAAAGTCATGGGTAAACAAAGCGGGATGAGTTTTATAAAGATGATTTAAATCCTTCACCAAGGTTTGTGTACCTTGATGATGCGGGTAATCTAGTACATACCAATCTAAATCTTTATTGGCATTCCATTCGGTTCCTTGTCCAAATTCACAGCCCATAAATAACAGCTTTTTACCCGGATAAGTGTACATAAAAGTATACAACAAACGTAGATTAGCAAAACGCTGCCACTCATCTCCCGGCATTTTATTCAATAAAGAACCTTTACCATGCACCACTTCATCATGTGAAAAAGGCAGAGTGAAGTTTTCAGTAAAGGCGTAAAGCATACCGAAGGTCAGTTGATCATGATGATATTTGCGATGTATAGGTTCTTCGCTCATATATGACAGCACATCATGCATCCAACCCATGTTCCACTTCATAGAAAAACCTAAACCACCCGTCCAAGTTGGACGAGTAACTTGAGGCCACGAAGTAGACTCTTCGGCCATCATCACCGTACCTGGATGCAAGTCATGAGTAACGGCATTGAGTTCTCTAAAAAAGTCTATGGCTTCAAGATTTTCATTACCGCCATATTGATTAGCAACCCAATCATGTTGTTCACGGGAATAATCTAAATACAACATGGAGGCAACGGCATCGACTCTTAAGCCATCTAAGTGAAACTCTTCTAACCAAAAATTAGCACTGGCCAACAAAAAGTTTTTAACTTCGTTACGACCGTAGTTGTAGATTAAAGTCCCCCAATCACGATGTTCGCCTTTACGAGGATCTTCATGTTCATACAAGGCACTACCGTCAAAACGCGCCAATGCAAACGCATCTTTAGGAAAATGAGCCGGTACCCAATCGAGAATAACGCCGATACCATTTTGATGACAGGTATCTATAAAATAGCGGAAATCATCGGGTGACCCATGGCGACTAGTCGGCGCAAAATAGCCGGTGGTTTGATAACCCCAAGAACCATCAAACGGATGCTCAGTTATCGGCAATAGCTCAATATGAGTAAAGCCCATCTGCTTTACATACGTAACTAAGTCAACAGCCAAGTCACGATAAGTCATAAAATTACCCTGATGATCACGTCGCCAAGAACCTAGATGCACCTCGTAGATAGACATAGGTTGATGCAACCAATCGTGTTTGCTACGAGCAGTTAACCAAGTTTCATCTTGCCAAGTATAAGTACCAGGCTTTACTACAATAGAGGAGGTATTGGGTCTAAACTCAAACTGCTGTCCATAAGGATCGGTTTTAAGTAAAATTTCATTACTAAAGCGATTTAATATTTCAAACTTATAGTAACAACCCTCTTTTAGGCCAGGGATAAAAATCTCCCAAATACCGCTACCACCTAAACTGCGCATTGGGTTACAGCGACCATCCCAATGATTAAAATCACCCACCACACTAACTCGTCCAGCACTGGGCGCCCAAACTGTAAACAACACGCCCGCTATATCATCGACACTATGAAGATGTGCGCCCAACTTCTGATAAACATGCCAATGCTTACCTTCTCCGAATAAATATTGATCAAATTCGGGTAATTGCGTACCAAAATCATAGGCATCATAGCTTTCGTGACGATAGCCGCTTTTATCTAGCCAAACTAACTGATAATGAGCTGGCAAGGTTTCTGGCTGAACAGTCGCTTGAAAAAAATCACTACCGGTAATTCGTTCCAACTCAGAGCCATCATGACTAAACTTAACTGATTCAGCGTAAGGCAAATAAATAGTAACCTGAGTTAAATCTTTTTTAGCATGACGTCCGAGTACAGAGAACGGATCATGGTGTTTAGCGTCCATGATTTTTAACAACTCATTAGTTAACTGCTTGTTTTTGAGTGTTTTGATCATAACAGGCTCACTATCTGTATTTGTAAGCACAGTTTCTGTGTCTGAAAGCTCAGTGACTTTAGATTCTGGCTTTAAAAGCTCAGTAGTCTTGGCTTTAGAAATTGTTTTGGTTTTTACAGTTTTTGGGCTGGAGGCTTTAACTTTTGGTAATGCAGGTTTAGCTGCTTTCGCTTTAGTCGCTTTAGGTTTAGGCGTACTTGCTACCGGTTTTTCGGTTAGCAACTCAGTCACTTCAGAATCAAGTGTGTTATTAGAATCCTTTATCACTTTGAATGGCCTCGGTGTAGTAGTAGAATAAATGTCTAGTAAATCTTACCAAATAACTAAGCGTTGTAATATCTATATCAACATAGGATGAAAAATGTCAGGGTCTAATCATCATAAACAGGAACAAAACATCGGTCATTTAACCCGCAATACCATTGCCTTAATATTGGCAGGGGGACGCGGCTCAAGACTCGTCAACATGACCGACTGGCGCGCCAAACCTGCCGTGCCTTTTGGTGGTAAGTTTCGCATTATAGACTTTCCTTTATCCAATTGCGTCAACTCAGGTATCCGAAAGATAGGCATTTTAACTCAATATAAAGCAGACTCATTGATACGTCATATTCAGCAAGGCTGGGGCTTTTTACGAGGTGAATTTGGCGAATATGTTGATTTAATGCCAGCGCAACAACGACATGGTGAAGATTCTTGGTATAAAGGAACTGCTGATGCGATTTATCAAAACATTGATATTTTGCGTACTCGTAAGCCTAAACATATTCTAATTCTTGCCGGCGACCACATTTACAAGATGGATTATGGCGCTATGCTTGCTGATCATATTGAAAAAAATGCTGACCTTACTATAGGCTGCTTAGAAGTATCACTAGAAGAAGCAACCGCATTTGGCGTCATGGATGTCGATACCAATCGCAGGGTTAAAGCCTTTGTTGAAAAACCCGCAAATCCTCCAGTCATGCCAGGTAGAACCGATACAGCCTTGGCGTCTATGGGTATTTATATTTTTAATGCAGACTTCTTATTTGAGCAATTACAAAAAGATGCCGATACCGTTGGTTCCAGCAATGATTTCGGCAAAGATATAATACCTTCAGTTATCGACAAATATATTGTTAATGCCTACCCCTTTTTAGATTTACAAAGTGGAGAGCAAAGCTACTGGCGAGATGTAGGTACTATAGATGCTTACTGGTCAGCCAATATGGAGCTTATCGGCGTTAATCCTGGCATGAACTTATATGACAGTACCTGGCCTATCTGGACGCATCAAGAGCAAACGCCACCCGCTAAATTTGTTTTTGATGATGATGATCGACGAGGACTCGCAGTTGATTCTATGGTCTCTGGTGGTTGTGTTATCTCTGGTTCGCAAGTAAAGCATTCATTATTATTCTCTAATGTGCGCGTTAATTCTTATAGCAGTGTTCAAGACTCTATACTCTTGCCACAAGTTAATATTGGCCGTCATTGCCGCATAACCAAAGCCATTATAGAAAAAGGCTGTGATATTCCAGAAGGCACCATTATCGGTGAAGATAGAGTCGAAGATGAAAGACGTTTTCATGTCAGCCAAGGTGGAGTCGTTTTAGTGACACCCGACATGCTAGGACAAAAGCTACATTATGTACGCTAGTTAAGAATCGCTACATAAGCACCACTGGGACAGTTCCCGAACTGCCCCAGTATTTCTCACAATTAAGTTATCTTCAACATATTTTTATCGTTCCCACGCGGAGCGTCACTGCCCACAGTTAAGGGTAAGAAAAAAGCATTTCACCTGCAGGGGCGACAGATTCGCCCAACAATCTGATGCTCCAAGATACAGGACGAATCTGTCGCCCCTACAAATGCTTAACTTAATGGAATTGACGCGGAGCATGGGAACGATTTGTTTCCGAAACGTGAAAACGAGGGAAATGCAACTAAACCCAGCATTATCCTTTTGGATTAATACAGTTTTACCTGTCTAGCTACCCGCCCATACATTCCGCACTTACTTTTAGTTGTCTTCAACAAATTATAATGATAGTGTTAGCCCCGCTGATAACTAATCTAACAATAAATAAGTGGATATCAGCAATAAAAACAACACAATAAAAAAATGAGGAATAATTATGAAAAAAATAACTACAGCATTCGCAGGTATACTTTTATGCCTAAGCAGCAATGTATTTGCAGAACAACATGCTGATGCCGCATTACAGCACGCAACTGCAGCTTCAACTCATGGTAAAGCAGGTCATGCAAATGTACTAGTAGAACATGCTAAATTAGCTTTAGATGAATCCGCATCGGCTTCTTTAGTATCAAAAAGTATTGCTAAAAATCATATCGATGAAGCAGGTGAATTACTACAAAAAGCGGTTCATGAAGGCAATTTAAATCACGCACCTGCAGCAACAAAATTAGTTGATGAAGCCATTGCGCATCTAAAAGCTATACCAAAAAAATAAGCAACTGACTGCTTAATCTAACAGGCCGCCTACTAAGCGGCCTGTTTTTTGTTTTTAGACTCCGAAACAACCTCATAACAAAAGCTATCCTAACAAAACATAATTTTCCAAGCTTTATCACACGCTTATTCACAGAGTTTTCACCTTCTACGTCACTCACTACACATAACTTTTATGTAGTTTCGTGCAGGGTATAGACCTGAAAATAGATGATATTTAAGGGCTTGACTTATCTATGACAGATCGGTTTAGCGATAGCGCAACCTGACCTACGTAATTTATACCCAATAGCAATTAATGTTCCCACGCAACTCTTCTATCCCAAATCACACTTTTATATAGGTATTCCTACTAATATTTACTTTGTGACGCTTATGCCACAATGGCCGCTCTTTGAGCCTAAACCCCTCTATTCTTTTACTCGGAAGACTGAAAACTTATGACAGCCTTCTCTTTGACCATCTTAGCCCTAGCCAAGAGTATGGATTTTAATGTCATTGCCGAAGGCTTAGAAACACAAGCAAAACGTGATTTTTTAGAGCATCAAGGCTGCCAAGATTTTCAAGGCCATTTATTTGGTACAGCCATGCCTATAGAGCAATTTGAAGCGCAGTTTTTTGTCTGAAAGAGAGTTGTAACACTCCGCGTCACTATCATTAAGTTTATTATTTGTAGAATTTGTAGGCCGGAATAAGGCTTTTCGAGCGTAAGCGAGTAAAGCGTTTCCGGCATAGGTAGCGTTCCTGTGCCAGAAACGCCACCACGCGCTGCGCTTGGAGGGTCTTATTCCGGCCTAAAAAAGCTTAACTGTGGGCAACTAGGGAGGCGAGTGGTGTATTTGTATTTTACTCAGTGGTCAATGCTGCTTTTATGGCTGGGATTTAGCGAAAACTTATGAAATGATTAATAGTCGCCTTTAATCTTCAACCACGCTTACTACGGCAAAACCACCGCCTGGAGTGCGGAAATTAGTTGTTTGGCCTTGATAAAGTCTAGCACTGACTAATTGCGTATGCGCTTTATAAACATAATGACGTAAATCTAATTTGAACTCTTCGAACTTATCACCAACAGCCACTCTGCGCCTACTGGGCTGCACTAGGGTTTGAGCGACATAATCGCTATGTAAGATGTCAGCAAAAACACGCTTAGTTAACTTATCACCACGATAAGTCGCTTTACTGCCATAACCTTTAGCGGGTTTAAAAAACAACTGTTTACGATTCGCCCATAATTCATCAGCATCACTAAGCTTGACCTGTGTGGTATGAGCAATACCTGTTAGCAATATCTCTCTAATTTTTGCTTCTACACCCAAGGCTATTAATTCCGCTTCATCGCTTAACACCACCAGATTTCGTTTATCAGCGTATAAAGCATGAGCTCTTGGATGAGGTGTAACGACCACATCAGAAGATAAATAGGCCTGTAATAAGGCTTGCTGAGTGGTAGTTTCCAAAGCAAAGTCAGTTAAACGATTGTAGACTAGATCGATAGCTAACTTATCATGCCACAGTACTCCGTCATGATAAGTTAGTTCAGAAGGATCACAAATGACTGTGACTATAGCCTGTTGCTCAAAGAGCTTTTTAAATAACAGAAATTCGGGCAGCATATATTGATTGGCAGGATCTTCATCAACAATAGCAATAGTCAGCAATACTTGGGAACCACGTTCGGCTTGCCACTCTTCCAGAAACATTTTTAAAAAAGTCTGTTCAAGACTCTGTTGTGTTTTTTCATTGGCAATCAGCACAGGGTTAAAGCGCTCACAACACTGTTGTTGGCTAAGTATTAACAGAGCATTAATTAAAGCGCCACCAGCATTACTGTTAATTTCTATCAGCTTGGGCTCTATCCCCTCTAAATGAAAGTCATAACCAAAAAACACACCTTGGGCTAATGGTTTGTATTTGGCAATATCTGGCGCGTAACTTAAAACATGTTGTTGATAAGCAGGCATGGCTATCACCGATTCTATTGCCTCAATGATGGCGAGTTGTTTTTGTATACATTTTTCGCTGACAAATACCCTTGTTTTAGCTAATAAGTTTGGGCGGTCTTTGATAATCATGTCATAAATACTGCCATCAGCGCCCTGCTGACTTAGCAAATCACGTAAGGTCTCATGAAACTGCGCTGCACAGTGACATTCTTGATTGAGCGGCTCGGTACTTAATTTACAAGCCTTAACAATAAGTGGCGATTGTTGTTCTTTCATAGCTTTTAATATTGGATTTATAAAAGCGGCACATCACGCTTTACTGATAACAGGCTATTATAATGGCATAAAGTTATGAGTGGATAAACAACACTCATTCGGGTAGTGAAGACCACTACTATTGTGATGATATTCAGATTTTGCTAGCATGGCGCATGACATTTAAAATGACATCTAATTTATAGAATCTAATACCGAAAAAAATCCCTAAAAGCAGAAAATCAAAAACACCCCGATGGGATGTAGCTTGGATAAACAACGCGCATCCCGATTATGCCGGATTCAGGCACTTATGCTTTATCACACCTGGCTACCAACTTAATATGGAACAATTTAAGGTTAAGCCGTTCGAGGTGAGTACAGTCGTACCATGAACAGCTTAACCTTACATCCTTCGATGAGCTCAGGACGAACGGATAAGTCTTGCACCACGCCCCTTCTAAAATTGATAGCCTACGAACTTAAGTTGTAAGCTCGTCATCAACTTGTCATATTGAATAGGTAAGGTCACACTAATAATACATTATATTTTATAGGGCAATAAACATGGATACAGAAACTAAAAAACCTATTCAAGATTCCTACAAAGAAACCCTAAAACAAATTCTTACTGAAGTGACTGAGTTACGACACGCCATTGAAGTTAATGCTAATCAGCGCCTGCAAAAATACTCCTATAATGATCATTCAAGCACTTTCTCCACCAGCGCCAGTAATCTTGCCCACTATCTTGCTATGCGCCAGTTTGATTTACGTCACTTACAAGATCGCTTATCTCATGCCAGCTTAACTTCTCTGGGTAGAGCTGAAGGTTCAGTATTATCAACACTAGACTCCTTAATCGATATATTGCAACGATCAACTAACCCAGAGTACGTACCCGATGTGCATAGCCGTAATTTGCGCCTCAGTCAGGGTCAGCAGCAACTGGACAAGCATACTATCGAGTTATTTGGCACTTTTCGTAAACATTGTAAGACCCATGTCATGGTGACTTTGCCCAGCATAGCCTCTAGTGATTACACTTTGGTAAGGTCAATGCTCGAAAAAGGCATGAGCTGTGCACGTATAAATTGTGCACACGATGATCCTAGTATTTGGCAAGACATGATCAGCAATATCCATCAAGCAGAAACAGAGCTTAATCGGTCATGCCGGATACTCATGGATCTTGCTGGACAGAAAATACGTACTAGTAATATTCAACTAGATGAATCGATATATCACATCCATGTAAAAAAAGATCATACCGGCAAAATCATAGCGCCAGCTTATCTAATATTGACGACCGACTATAAAGCTGAATCTACTGATAACAAACTGTTCAGGTTACCCATCCCCAAAACACTGCATAAGAAACTTAAGCCAGGACTATCTTTAGGTTTTATTGACCATCAACTTAAAAAACGTCATTTACAGATAGACAAAGCACTTTCCGATACCGACTGGTTGGTTAGTTGTGATAAATCAGCTTATTTAGCGTCAGGTTGTACCTTAACGCTGACCACTCATCCTAAAAAAGCCAAACATAAACTAATTGAAGAATTTACTTTAGGGGTCTTTGCTGGCGAACCTTCAGATATAAAAGTCCATAAAAATGATGTGCTGTTATTAACACCCGGTGACATAGACGGTAAACCCGCCGAGTATAAAAATGGACTATTGATACATCCTGCTCAAATTGGCTGTACGCTTTCTTCGGCGATTGCAAAATTAGCTAGTGGCCAAGCCGTTTGGATTGATGATGGCAAGATAGGCGCAGTCGTCGAAGCGATCACCGAACAGGGCGCACTATTACGCATAACAGAAGCCAAAACCGGTGGCGTATCCATAAAAAGTGATAAAGGCATTAATTTTCCAGAAGCTGAATTAAACTTATCTCCACTCACCGAGAAAGACTTACATGACTTAGATTTTGTTTGTAAACATGCCGATTTAGTTGGATTCTCATTCGTAGAAACCTTAGCAGATATTGAACAATTGATGGAGGAACTTGCAAAACGTGATAAATCAGATCTGCCTATCATCGCCAAAATAGAAACCAATCGCGCCGTAAAAAATCTACCCGATATTATCTTGGGGACTATCGATCGACATCAGCTAGGCATTATGATTGCTAGAGGCGATTTAGCCGTAGAACTCGGCAGTGCCAGACTCGCTGAAATTCAAGAAGAACTACTGTGGTTATGTGAAGCAGCTCATGTTCCTGTTATCTGGGCAACTCAAGTACTTGAATCTATCGCCAAACAAGGCAGCCGTTCGAGAGCAGAGTTTACAGATGCCGCAATGGCTGCTAGAGCAGAATGCGTGATGCTTAATAAAGGCCCTTATATCCTTGATGCCATCATTGCTCTTGTGGACGTTATGACACGTATGCAAGAACATCAACGGAAAAAGTTCTCACGCTTAAGAGCTTTACATTGGTAAATATTTATCGCTGCCTTTATTACCCACCAAACATCACTACCCAAAATTAAGTTATTTTTTGTGTGGGAGTTGCTTTAGCGACGACAATCGTGACTAAAGCCACTCCCACAATTCTTCAAATGCTTAACTCTGAGCAGGCATCTGTAGGCCGGAATAGGGCTTTTCGAGCATAAGCGAGCAAAGCGTTTCCGGCACAGGTAGGAAGCCTGTGCCGGAAACGCCATCACGCGCTGCGCTTGGATGGCCTTATTCCGGCCTACAGAATGCCTAAATTAAAGGGGTTAGTTTTTAGCGGGAGTAGCTAAAACCACTGTGAAAGTATTATGATTTTAGCTTCCCCCCTTTATAAAAGGGGGATCGAGGGGGATTTATTGTGTCATAGCCTACTGATATTTATTAATTATTTTTAATTGACCAAATCTCCCCTAACCCCTCTTTGCTAAAGAGGGGAAATAAAAAGAATACTTTTACAGTTTCTAAAGCTTTGACAATTTAATTAGATAACTTGTTAATCTAACAAACTAAAATCATCTTTATCTACGCCACATTCAGGGCAAGTCCAGTCTTCAGGTATATCTGCCCATAAAGTACCAGGAGCAATACCACTATCTACATCACCTTCAGCTTCATCATAGATATGACCGCAGACATCACATACGTATTTTTTATAATCAGACATAACAACTCCCATTCATTAAAGATATAAATACTAGCTCTTTGTGGCCAGTTCATTTTAGGTCGCACCACAATGCAGCCTGACTTTACCAGTTTTAAGCTAATTTTCAATGCTTTTGTGATTTCTACACTAAAGTCTACTAATCACTATAAATTTATAAGGTTATATATCTTATTAACATGTAGACTTAGCCTTACTACCCATTAAAGCATCAATCACTTTCACTCCGATCTACATTTCAATAAGAGCCTATTATGATCAGCACTTACTATTTATTATTAATCTTAGGTTTCTATGCCCTCACTGTGGCCCTAGTTCATGTATTTGAAAAACTTAGGGATCGATTATGAATTGGCTTTACTTATTAGGTAGCGGACTTGCGCTGGCAATCTTCATTTATCTAATTGCTGCGTTATTTTATCCGGAGAGATTCTAATGACCAGTAACAGTTATTTACAAATTATTTGTTATGTCAGCACACTACTACTGTTGGTTAAACCGCTAGGCTGGTATATGGCCAGAGTCTATGAAGATGAGTCGGTGGGCTTAAACCGCTTATTAGCGCCAGTTGAAACTATACTTTATCGTATTAGTGGCATCAATCCGAAACAAGAAATGCCTTGGACAGATTACGCTATTGCCATGTTGGTTTTTAACGCTTTAGGAACACTAATAGTATTCACATTACAAAGCTTACAAGCTAGCCTGCCTTTTAATCCCCAGAGCCTGCCCAATGTCAGACCAGACTCAGCCTTCAATACTGCCGTCAGTTTCACTAGCAACACCAACTGGCAAGGCTACAGCGGTGAGACCACCATGAGTTATCTAACCCAAATGCTAGGCTTAACCGTGCAGAATTTCCTTTCTGCTGCAACCGGCATGGCGACCTTGGTCGCTTTGATCCGTGGCTTTGCTAGGCGTAATGCAGATCTAATCGGAAATTTCTGGGTTGATCTCACTCGCAGCTCGCTGTATATCCTGATGCCACTGTCATTAATTTTGGCACTAGCGTTGGTTGGTCAAGGAGTTGTGCAAACCTTTAATTCCTATCAAAGCGTGCCTTTGGTTGAATTTTTCAACTATGAACAAGCCAAACTGGGCGACGATGGTGTAGCTCTACAAGATAGCGCGGGCAAACCCATTATGGAATCATTCACTACAAAAGAGCAAATCATAGCGGTTGGTCCTGCTGCATCTCAAGTAGCCATTAAACAACTCGGCACTAACGGTGGCGGCTTTTTTAATGTCAATTCAGCTCATCCCTTTGAAAACCCGACGCCTTTAAGTAACTTTTTAGAAATGCTGGCGATCTTACTGATACCTGCCTCGCTGTGCTACACCTTTGGCATGATGGTGGGTGATACACGACAAGGCTGGGCGATAATGGCGGCAATGACGCTTATTTTAATCACACTGACTTTTGTGACTGTTGCAGCAGAACAAAGCGTCAATCCTGCCTTGGCTGCCTTAGATATTGATCAATCAGCAAACATCAGTCAATCTGGAGGCAACATGGAAGGCAAAGAAACTCGATTCGGCATTATCAATTCCGCACTCTGGGCAGTAGCTACCACAGCCGCTTCCAACGGCTCGGTCAATGCCATGCACGATTCCTTTACACCTATCGGCGGCATGGTAGCCATGTGGCTGATGCAATTAGGCGAAGTCGTGTTCGGCGGGGTCGGCTCCGGTTTATATGGCATGATCATGTTTGCGATAGTCGCAGTATTTGTGTCTGGTTTAATGATAGGCCGTACCCCCGAATACTTGGGTAAAAAAATTGAAGCATTCGAAATGAAAATGGCCGCCATTGTAATATTGATACCGCCACTAATAGTCTTAGCTGGAACTGCATTTGCAGTAATGTTGGCTGCAGGCAAAGCCTCCGTCTTTAATCCAGGAGCACATGGTTTTACCGAAGTGCTCTATGCGCTCTCATCAGCAAGCAATAATAACGGTAGCGCCTTTAGCGGACTCTCGGCTAATACCCCGTTCTATAACGGCCTATTAGGATTGGCGATGTTGTTTTCACGCTTTTGGCTGGCGGTACCAGTGCTGGCTATCGCAGGCTCTTTGGCTGCAAAAAAGATTGTGCCAGTAGGCCCAGGTACTTTACCGACCCATACTCCGCTATTTGTAACGCTATTAATAGGTATCGTGCTCTTAGTCGGAGCATTGACCTTTGTCCCTGCCCTAGCCTTGGGGCCAGTGGTCGAACACCTGCAGATGTTAGGGATTAAATAATTAATTTATCCCGATAAATTAGATGTTGTAGTGTTGACTGGTAGGGGCGTATTGAATACGCCCTATTAAATAAGGCTTTTATGCATACACACTATTGAGACTGTGAAAGTATTATGGTTTTAGCTTCCCCCTTTGCAAAAGGGAGATCGATGGGAATTTATTGTGTCATAGGTTACTGATATTTATTTATTATTTTAATAGACCCAATCTCCCCCTAGCCCCTCTTTGCTAAAGAGGGGGAAATAAAAAGAATACTTTCGCAGCCTCTATTGCAATTACCATTCTATTATTTTGAAGGTTTGATAAATGGCCTATGCATTACGCCCCTACAAAGTAGCTTTTGTAGGCAGGAATAAGACTACCCAAGCGCAGCGCGTGGTGGCGTTTCCGGCAACACGAGCATTACCTATGCTGCAGATGTTAGGGATTAAATAATCAGCTTTAACATCAGCCATGGTTTGACGCACTACCAGACCATTATGAACATATCTCTAAGGAAATAACATGAGCAACAAATCTGCCACATTGTCGCTATTCGATAGCCAAATTCTAACGACTGCTTTGTTGGATTCATTTCGCAAACTAACACCGCAGCAACAATGGAAAAATCCGGTGATGTTTGTCGTTTATATCGGCAGTATGCTGACTACCTTGCTTTGGGTGTTAGCACTTTACGGAGAAGGCAAAGATCCAGCCCCGTTCATTTTAGCCATCAGCTTATGGTTGTGGATCACGGTTTTATTTGCAAACTTCGCTGAAGCAATGGCTGAAGGCCGCAGCAAGGCTCAAGCCGCTTTTTTACGCACTGCCAAGCGTGATATAGCCGCAAGAAAACTCGATGAACCTCATTATGGCGCCAATTACTCTAAAGTATCAGGTTCCACTCTTCGATTTAGCGATGTGGTATTAATAGAAGCCGGAGATTTTGTCCCTGGTGACGGCGAAGTTATAGAGGGTGTCGCCTCAGTAGATGAAAGCGCCATCACTGGGGAAAGCGCACCGGTCATCCGACAATCAGGTGGCGATTTCAGTTCGGTAACGGGTGGCACACGCGTGTTATCAGATTGGCTGGTAGTTAGAATTACCGCCAATCCAGGTGAAGCTTTTCTGGATAGAATGATTGCCATGGTAGAAAGCGCTAAACGCCAAAAAACCCCTAATGAAATTGCCTTAACCATCTTATTGGTCGCCTTAACACTGGTATTTTTAATGGCGACCGTGACCTTATTACCCTTTTCTTTATACGCGGTAGAAACTTCAGGTTCAGGTCAGCCGATCACCATTACGGTATTAGTAGCGTTATTAGTTTGTTTAATACCGACGACTATCGGTGGCTTATTATCTGCCATTGGTCTGGCCGGCATAGGCCGCATGATGCAGAAAAACGTGATTGCTACTTCCGGCAGAGCAGTAGAAGCCGCTGGAGACATCGACGTATTATTGCTAGATAAAACCGGAACCATCACTTTAGGTAATCGACAAGCCTCTGCTTTTATAGCCGTTAACGGCGTATCAAATCAAGAACTAGCCGATGCCGCACAATTAGCATCACTCACTGACGAAACCCCAGAGGGACGGAGTGTGGTGGTTTTAGCTAAGCAAAAATATGGTATACGAGAACGAGATATCAATGCCTTAGGAGCAACCTTTGTGCATTTTTCCGCACAAACCCGAATGAGCGGCGTTAACATTCAAGGTCGGCAAATTCGTAAGGGCGCAGCCGATGCCATCCGCACGCATATTGAAACACTAGGCGGCCAATTTCCGCCGGAATTTCGGAAACTGGTTGATGATGTGGCTTGTCGCGGCAGTACTCCGCTAATTGTTGCTGAAGACGCCAGAGTACTCGGCGTGATCGAACTAAAAGATATCGTCAAAGGCGGTATTAAAGAACGCTTTGCAGAGTTACGACAAATGGGTATCAAGACCATTATGATTACTGGCGACAATCGCCTAACTGCTGCCGCCATTGCTGCAGAAGCCGGTGTCGATGATTTTCTGGCCGAAGCCACACCAGAAATGAAATTAAAACTCATACGACAATATCAGTCCGAAGGTCGATTGGTCGCGATGACCGGAGACGGCACTAACGATGCTCCAGCTTTAGCTCAAGCCGATGTCGCAGTCGCCATGAACAGCGGAACACAAGCCGCTAAAGAAGCTGGTAACATGGTTGATCTTGATTCTAACCCTACCAAACTCATCGAAATCGTTGAAACCGGTAAACAAATGCTCATGACACGGGGCGCCTTAACCACCTTCAGTATTGCTAATGATGTCGCCAAATATTTTGCGATTATTCCGGCAGCGTTCGCAAGCACCTATCCAATCCTTGATGTTTTGAATGTAATGAAACTAGCAACACCCACTAGCGCCATTTTATCGGCAGTGATATTCAATGCCTTAATCATCGTGGCACTCATTCCCCTGGCTTTAAAAGGTATCAAATATAAGCCAGTCGGCGCAGCTAAACTGCTACAAAATAACTTACTGATTTACGGCTTAGGTGGATTAATCGTTCCATTTATAGGCATTAAGGCGATAGACCTATTACTAACAACCTTAGGTCTAGTTTAATCGGCTTTAGCCGTGAAGATCGAGGCTAAAGCCGCTTCCACAATAACTTCAATTGTTGTTCCCTTAAAGGAGTTGATCATGATTAAGCATTTCAAACCAGCTATTATTTTGTTTGTATTATTAACAGTATTAACTGGAGTTATCTATCCGGCTGTAGTCACCGGGCTAGCTCAATTACTATTTCCTCTTCAAGCAAATGGCAGCCTGATTACAGATAATCATGGCAGAGTGACAGGCTCTGCTCTAATAGGTCAGCCTTTTAATGATCCTAGTCATTTTTGGGGACGACCTTCTGCCACCGCACCCTACCCCTATAATGCTAGCGCATCAAGCGGTTCCAACCTAGGCCCAACTAATCCGGCTTTGATAACTGGCATTAAAGCCAGACTCCAAGCCTTAAAAAATCTGGATCCTGATAATAAAGCTCCAATTCCAGTCGATCTTATTACCGCCTCGGCCAGTGGCTTAGATCCACACATCAGTCCTGCAGCTGCGAACTATCAAGTCAATCGTGTAGCTAAAGCTAGAAAAATAAAGCCGGAATTGATTCATGCACTGATTGATGCAAACACAGTGTCTCGTCAATGGAGCTTTCTAGGAGAACCACGCGTTAATGTACTGGCTTTGAATTTAGCTTTAGATGCGAGTATCGCAAAATAGGAACGCTAAGCGCCAGCTCTGCGGCACCAATGCCAAGCTGGGGCTTGGCGTTCCCACAAGATCTACCCCTCAAAGCCAACTCAAAGTTTGTAAGGGTGCTTTAAATGCCGAGTGTAAAATATTCTGACACCCAATCTAAGGCCTATGTTGATTTAGGCATGATTATGACCCTAACCAGTCAATCAAGATCATGAGGTCATCGATTTAAAGTGCTTAAACTCACTGTAAAGAAAATTGACACTTTCAATATCCACTTAGTATGTAGGGTGCAATAGCTTTAGCGTATTACACCTTATTCACCGTGCATCATTGGCGTAATACGCTACGCTCAACGCCTCACAAGTTGCGGGTTCGATCGTTCCCACGCTGCGCATCACTGCCCACAGTTAAGAAATATTTGAACTTATTGTAGGCCGGAATAAGGCTTTACGAGCGTAAGCGAGCAAAGCGTTTCCGGCAATCACATCGATCCTGTGCCGGTATTGCCACCACGCGCTACGCTAGCATGGTCTTATTCCTGCCTACAAAAGCTTAACTGTAGCAGTGACGCTGCGCATGGGAATGCCGCTGGAGCGATATAAATGTCAGGCTTTTATACACTTTTATATTTTGGAGTACTTGTTGAGTAAGTATTTAATAGTAGATAGTGCGCCAAACCTATAAACCAAACTGACTGGCATCATTACTGCATAAGCCTAAGTTCTGATTGTAAATACTTTGGGACACTCATGAATAAAGCCCTTTTTTTCGTTAGTAGTACGGTATTATTTTTTCTTTTCACCACTTCATCTCATGCAAACCCTATTCTTAGCATCAGCTCTGACTCTCAAACTGTTAGCACTGGAACGACTGTTCTTTTTGATGTCAACATTACTGGATTGGCTACTGGCATCGCTCTTGGTAGCTTTGATTTAAATATTAGCTTCGATTCCACTTTACTATCCTTAGTCAATGTGGCTTTTGGCGATCCACTAGTGCTGGGCATCGATCAACTTGATCCTTTAAACCTTGGCAATAGTTTATCCTTATCGACACCAAGTAATGGACTTGTTAGTTTGATCGATACCTCATTGTATGATCCGGCTAGTTTAAGCGCTGCTCAAGCTAGCAGTTTTACTCTAGCGGTATTGTCTTTTAATACGCTAGTTGCAGGCATCAGTCCAATTACACTATCGATTAATAGTCTTTCTGATGCTAATTCCCTCAATATTGAGGCTACCACTCAAAGTAGATCCATAACCATCACCGATTATCCATACCTAAACACCGCAAACCTGGTATCTATCCCTGAACCCACTACTTTTTTGTTGCTTATGCTAAGTGGCTTGTCATTTCTACTAACACAACATCGCAAGCATTTTATTTAAATACCCCAACAAACCCATTCAAAACCAATCGCCCTGCTTTTGTAGCGTTGTCGTCTGGTTCCAATATCTAAATAATAGGAAGGAATATGACTGCCATCGCAAATAACGGATCTTCCGTTAATGAACTCGTACATTCAAAAAAGACTGTAATAAAGCAAAAACCAAGTATGAAGCATTTCTTAGCAAAAATGACTAGTCGTATCGCGTTGTCATTTACACTAGCAATCATGATTCCTGTCTCTATGCCGGCTTATGCAGTTCAGCCCGTTTATTGTGAATTGCCAGATGGTGATATTGACGGCGATGAATGTATTACCCAGAATCCATCAAAAAGTTACGGCAATAGTACTAACCCTGATAGTAATAGCACACTTGAATTAGCTGGCGATCCTGTAGTTATTGCAACTGGCAATAAATATATGAATGAAGTTGATTATTTCAGCAGCGATTCATCGCCCCTAATACTCAAGCGTTCTTATAATAGCTCCGATACCAGTATAACGAGTTTTGGTGTGGGCTGGCATGGTAGCTATAGTCGTAATGTTAGTGCTGTATATTATGGAATTTTTCTTATTAATGGTAATTATCAATACAACTATGCAGTCGATGTGACGCGCGATGACGGTAAGATCCTAAATTTCTACCAAAATGGTAGTCTTTGGCAATCTGACAGTGATATTAATTCCAGGCTGATTAAAGTATCTAATGGTTGGCAATATACGACAGGGCTGGATGAAGTTGAAATCTATAATACCAATGGTCAACTAACCAGCGTTACTGACCGTGCTGGCTTAAGTCAGAACCTTAGCTATAATGCCCAAGGCTACTTGGCCACAGTTACTAATGCCTTCGGACGCAGCTTAAATTTTGCTTATACGGGCACCAACGTTTCTTCAGTCACTGTACCGAACGCTGGCATTTACGCTTATAGTTACGATGTAAAAAATAATCTTTCGACTGTCACTTATCCTGATGCAACACAACGAAAATTCATTTACGAAAATATTACTTACCCCAATGCGCTAACAGGCGTAATTGATGAAAAAGGCACTCGTTATTCCAGCGATGCTTACGATAGTGCTGGCCGCGATATTTCCACTGAATTTGCTGGTGGCGTTTACAAATACACATTAGACTTTAGCTATCTGACCAATGCTTATGTGCCGGTCACTGATGCGCTGGGTGTCACTCGTACCTCAACTTTCACCTCCATCAATGAAGTGCCTTTAGAAACTCAGATGAATCAAAGTTGCCCGAGTTGCCCTGCTACTTATGCGACGACCAAAACCACTAAGACTTATGATGCCAATGGCAATATAAGTAGCCAGATTGATTTCAACGGAAACACCAGCACTTACACTTACGATACGACTCGTAATCTTCAACTTTCAAGCACCGAAGCCGCTGGAACACCACAAGCAAGATCCATAATAACCACTTGGCATTCAACTTTCCGCTTACCATTAATCATTAATGAGCCCACCAAGACGACTAGTTTTAGCTATGATGCGAAAGGTAATTTGCTGCAAAAAACAGTTGCCGCAGGCACTCAAACAAAAACTTGGTCTTTTACTTACAATAGTTCTAGTCAACCCTTAAGTATAGACGGCCCGCGCACTGACGTTAGTGATGTCACACACTTTGCTTACGATAGTCTAGGTAACCTCAATGCCGTTACTGATGCCTTGGGTCATGTTACTCTCATTTCTAGCTATAATACCGACGGCCAACCACTCAGCTTTAAAGATCCTAACGGCTTAGTAACTAGCCTTCAATACGATGCTCGTGGCAGGCTGATTACTTCAACAGTAGGCACAGAAGTGACACGATACAAATTTGATGCCGCAGGCCAGCTCATCAAGCTAACTTTGCCAGATGCAAGCAGTCTTTCCTATAGTTACGATAATGCTCATCGTTTAATCAGTATTATCGATACACTAGGCAATCATATCGATTACACATTAGATTTAATGGGTAACCGCCTTAACACCAAAACCTTTGATCCAACTAATACTTTAGCTAGTACGCGCTCGCAGGTTTTTGATGGTCTTAGCCGATTGGCAAATATCATAGGTGCTCAAAACCAAACCTCTAAATTTGGCTATGACGCCAATGGCAATACCACCAGTGTTGCTGATCCACTTAGCAACAAAACTAACTTGGCCTATGATCGACTGAATCGCTTAATTAGCAGTGTCGATCCTCTCGGTGACATCACTACCAGTAGCTATGATAGCAACAACAACCCGCTAGCATTGATTGATCCCTTAAACCATATTACTCGATATGGCTATGATGGTTTCGGTCAAAAATTGATTACTTCCAGCACCGACACAGGTCTAAGTCAAATTAACCGTGATGCCGTTGGCAACCCCATCAGTACTATTGATGCTAGAGGGCAAACCGTTACTTACAGTTACGATGCTTTAAATCGCGTATCTCAATCTAGTTACCCCAACAAAGCTCCTATCAACTTTAGTTATGATCAAGGCGTCAATGGCATAGGTCATCTAACCCAGATGAGTGACGGAACCGACACAACACTATGGACTTATGATCTACATGGAAGGGTCGCTAGCAAAACCCTGATCAGCGGCTCGTTAAGACTAGTCACTCAATATGGTTATTCATCCAAAGGTCAACTCACTTCACTTACCTACCCTTCCGGCAAAATGGTGCAACTGAAATACAACAGTAACGGCCAAGTAACCGCACTAGATAGCAATAACGTGTCTTTACTCAGCGCCATAAAATATCAGCCCTTTGGTTCTGCAAAAAGCTGGGTATTTGGCAATGGCGTAACCACTAGCCGCAACTTTGATTTAGATGGGCGCCTGCTTAGCTATGATTTAGGCAACCGTTCACGGCAATTAGCTTATGATGCCGCTAGCCGCATCAGCAGTTACACCGACTCCGATCTCAACCACGATCAAAGTTTTAGTTACGATAAGCTGGGGCGTTTGATCGCTTATAACGATCCTCTCACACAAATGACATATAGTTACGATGCCAATGGCAATCGCACACAACTGCTAACTTCAGGTTCAACCAGCAAAAACTACAAACTAGATCTAAATAGCAACCGCTTATTAGGGATTACCGACACTAATAACCAGACCTTGAATAGCTATAGCTATGATCCAGCTGGGCATGTGATAAACGACGGTTATAACACTTTTAACTACGACGGCAGAGGTCGATTAGAACAAGCATCGAGCATCAGTTTCGGCAGCGAATACTACCGAATCAATGGACTAGGACAACGTGATGCCAAAGTCACCGGCTTAGCACCTGATTTATCAGGGGACGCTAACCAAGACGGCACCTTAACAGCGACAGACTTACGTCTGATAGTCCTAATGACCCTAGGCACTGCACCCATTAATCTTTCCGCTGATTGTAACCATGACAATAAAATCACCACAGCCGACGTAGTTTGCGCCCAAACTAAACTTGCCGACATGCACCTTCATCCTAGCAAATATATCCAGACCGGCACTTATTTTGTCTATGACGAAGCTGGACAGCTACTAGGTGAATACAATCAAAGCGGCACAGCCCTCCAAGAAACTGTATGGCTAGCCAATACGCCAGTTGCCGTGTTATCTGGCAATAACGCCTATTATGTCTACGCCGACCATCTCAATGCTCCACGAGCAATTAGCGACAACACCGGCGCCGTAGTCTGGCGCTGGGATAGCGAAGCCTTCGGCACCCAAGCCGCCACCAGCTCGACGTTCAGCTATAATTTACGTTTTCCTGGCCAGTATTATGATAATAGTACCGGACTGCATTACAACGGATTCAGGGATTACAATCCTGCGATAGGACGGTATATCGAGAGTGATTTAATTGGCTTGGCTGGAGGGGTTAATACTTATGGGTATGTGGGGAATAATCCTTTGAGTTTTGTTGATCCACTTGGATTAGAGTTAGTTGCAACTACTTTGCCGGGCTTAGGTAGTACCTACTTAGATAGCAATTTAATAGCCCCCGTTAACAACTTTATTTCTAATGCTGCACAATCTGGTGTGAACATTAGATTTTCATCAGCTTTTAGAACTACCGAAACACAAAGTACACTGAATAATTCAAACTCCATTACTCCAGCCGCTGCAGGTTCCAGTTTACATGAGGCAGGATATGCAGTTGATATTAATTGGCGTCAAATTCCAGCAAATCAGCAACAAAATGTAATAGATGCTGCCGAAAATGCTGGTTTATCATGGGGTGGAAATTTTAATCGACCAGACTCTGTACACTTTTACATGAATCCAACAGTAACCAGAACTACTGCCATTCAAGATGCACAAAGAAAATATAAATGTTTACAATGAAAAACTTCAGTATGTTCATACCAATTAGAATATTATTCATATTACTAACATTATTTTTTGTCCAGAATGTAATTGCAAAGAATCTTTGTCTAGGCACTTTCTCTAGCTATGAATACAATGCAGAAGGCGGTGACATTCTGGGAGTTGAAATTAAAGTTGTCCATACCAGACTTGGTAAACAGGCAGCAATACAATTTTCTGAGGGTGAACCGGGGGAATTAACTGTTGTTACTGTCACCTGTGACGGCTCCCATTTTTCTTTTAAAATACCAAAAACTAATGATGTTTTGTCGGCACAATTTGAAGGCACTATTTCAAAGAAAAATCTGTCTGGTAAATTGACTTATGAAAATGGTGCAAGTGGGCAGTTGATTCTTCCGCGTAAAAAAGGATTTTGGGATTAATGTCCACTATCAACGTTTTTTACAAATAAACCCCAATATTAAGGTGCTGAGGCGATAGCCTTATGTACCACATGTAAATCATAAAAATAAGGTGGAATACGCTACGCTATTCCACCCTACATACTATCTAAAACAGCCTAGTAGGCCGGAATAAGGCTTTACGAGCGTAAGCGAGAAAAGCGTTTCCGGCATTCACTCGGCTCCTGTGCCGGAAACGCCATCAAACGCTTTGTTAGCGTAGTCTTATTCCGACCTCATATAAAACAGCGTGTAGGGTGTGCAAACAGCTTTATCGTTTGCCCACCTTTGGTCTGACATACCTAAATCATTAAGCAAATGATGATCCTCAATCAAAGGCAAAAACTCATTAGCTGCCAATAAGCCCTGTATGATGACTCCTGCTTATTAACGCTTCAACACCAATAAAACTATCTTGCGCATATTGACTTTGGGCTGGTAATACAACTCAAAGTCCCCTATAGCTAACCCTCTTTGTATTTCAAACAAATGTTGATGCTGGGTATTGACCTGTCAGTCTGTTAACTGATCTAAAATGTGATACTTGTTTTTACCCGATTTCTTTGCCAAATGCATAGCTTGATGAGCATTGTGTAATAAATCTTGAGCATCCATGTCTTTATCTATCTCGCCATTAAACACGGCGCAACCTATACTGGCAGAGATCTGTAAATTATCTGTGTTATGGGGCACAGGGTTATTACAAGCTTCCAAGATTTTGTCTAACAGAATATTAATAGGAGAAACACGAGAAATTTCCGGCATTAATATAATAAACTCATCACCGCCCAGTCTTGCTAGAGTATCTGATTGACGTAGCATACTAGACATAGCTAAACTAATGCCAACTAAAAACGCATCACCGGCAGCGTGCCCGTATTGGCTGTTAATCGTTTTAAAATCGTCATAATCTACAAATAACAACGCCATTTTAGCCTTATATCTGCTCGCAGAGACTATAGCCTGATTTATTCTGTCATTTAGCAGTAAACAATTAGGTAATCCGGTTAAAGTATCGTAATAGACTAACTCCTCTATTTGTTGAGGTTTTTCAATATTGACATTGATATCAGTAGTTTCGACAAGGTCACCTTGTTTACCCAAATTCTGCATAACTTCGCCCTTCCTTATTAGTAATCGGTGTAATCTTGAGCTCATTCCAGAACGCTGAGCCCTCTTTATGATAATTCTGTAACTCAGCTTGGAATGCTTGCCTCATCGCTATTGAGGTCTTTAAAGCTAACGCGAGTTATAGATCGCTGCTTTCTGTGCCTTGTAAAAGTAGAGAATTTTTCTTGATAAAATAATCATAATCAAAGATAAAATTCTTTTTCTCCAAAAAATACTGGGCTGTTAAAAAAGTAAACAATAAAAATTGTCTTTGATCATGAGTTAATTGATTGGCTATTGAATATATAGCCTCTACCGGGCAATGACCCTCTAAAACCTCTAAGATGTTATTGAATTGATGATGAGATTCTTGAAAATCATCGTTGCGACTAAGTAGTCATGCAAAAGTTATATGGAGTTTTTCACCCACATTGCTAAGGATCTCCAATACCCGTTTTTTCAAATGAGCGTAACTTTGATAAGCATCAAGCGGCAACCATTCGTATTTAACTTTAC
>TBL_comb47_HYPODRAFT_10000987_pt1 | contig 37562 bp, 32 predicted proteins | sample TroBogypolimnion_40_FD_10682 | JGI IMG/M metagenome (IMG submission 10682)
GAGTCGCGTTACCTTCGTCGATACGGGCCTTGACAGTCGCACCTGTTGGAAGAGTCGATGCCAAGAAGGCGTCGAGTGTTGCAATCTTAGAAGCAAAGAGGTGAGCCAAAAGTTCTTCGGCCAACTCAATAAAACGCTCACCCTTAGCAACGAAGTCAGTCTCGCAATTAAGTTCAAGCATTACTCCGAGGTTGCCCTCTGCCTTAGCCAGTACAACTCCATTTGAAGTGAGGCGCCCTTCGCGCTTAGTGACTCCTTTGAGTCCCTTTACACGAATGAGTTCGACCGCCTTCTCGTAATTGCCTTCAGCCTCATCGAGCGCCTTCTTGCAATCGAGCATGCCAGCTGCGGTCGCCTCGCGTAGGCGTTTAACGTCTTGCGCTGTATATGAAGCCACGAATTATTCTCCCTTTACTTCTTCTGTCACTGCTACTTCAACAACTGGTGTCTCTTCTGTAACTACTGCGGCCTCAACGATTGCGGCCTCAACTTCGGCAAACTTCTCATCGGCAGCAGCGACCTTGTCTGCAACCGCAGCTGCAGCAGCAGAGCGAGCAGCAAGTCCAGCAACAGCAGCATCAGCAATAACGCGAGTCAATAGTCCTATTGAACGGATCGCATCGTCGTTACCAGGAATCTTGTAATCAACTTCATCTGGATCGCAGTTGGTATCCAAGATCGCAACGACTGGGATTCCCAGCTTGCGAGCTTCGGCCACAGCGAGGTGCTCCTTCTTGGTATCAACTACCCAGATCGCGCTAGGCAACTTGGTCATGTTACGGATACCTTCAAGGTTCTTGGTGAGCTTCTCGCGCTCGCGACGAAGTACCAAAAGTTCCTTCTTTGTTAAAACTTGATCGTTTCTCTGCTCTAGCTGCTCGAGCTCTTTGAGGCGCTGAATACGCTTGTAAACAGTTGGGAAGTTGGTCAACATTCCACCCAACCAACGCTCGGTCACATAAGGCATTCCAACACGAGCAGATTGCTCGATGATTGGCTGATGAGCCTGCTTCTTTGTGCCAACAAAGAGGATATGCCCACCCTTTGCGACAGTGTCTTTAATGAAGTCATAGGCTGAATCGATGAGGCCAAGTGACTGCTGGATATCAATGATGTAGATACCGTTACGTTCAGCGAAGATAAAACGCTTCATCTTTGGATTCCAACGACGAGTCTGGTGTCCGAAATGGACTCCGCTGTCGAGGAGTTCTCGCATTGTTACAACCGCCATGGCGGCACTCTCCTTTATCGCATGCAGTAGCGCATACGCTCGGTTGTCGAAGCGGCAATGTGCCGATTCCCTAGCATCAAGGCACCGACTCACTCTTTTGAAATGAGACCGAAATGGTTTCCCGAACAAACGGGATTGATGCGTGAAGTCAGATCTTGCGACCTGCTGGGGTAATTCTAAGGGGGCGGGGGTGTTAAGTGAAAATCAAGCCCGAGGGTGAGCAGTATCGAAGGCTTTTTGCAGCCGATCTGGCGAGACATGGGTGTAGATCTGAGTGGTGGCAAGGGAGGAATGGCCCAAAATCTCTTGCACCGTGCGCAAATCCGCCCCACCCTCTAATAAGTGGGTAGCCGCGGTGTGGCGCAGGCCGTGCGGTCCCATCTTCGATCCGACCGCGGCCGTGGCTAGATAGACCACTTCGCGGACCGTTCGCTGATCAATTCGGCTTCCGCGTGAACCTAAAAATACGGCATTGCCCGACTTCTCATTTGTAAGCAAGGGTCTAGCAACTTCTAAATAATGTCGCAACGCATCAACCGCCGGAATTCCCATCGGCACCACTCGCTCCTTGCTTCCCTTTCCCATAACCTGCAGGGTATTTCGGGATTCATCAATGGAGCGAATATCCAAACCGCAAATCTCAGAGACGCGCACTCCCGTTGCATAAAGAACTTCAACCAACGCTAAGTCGCGAATCGTCAGGGGGTTGGGATCTTCATGGGCTCGAGTCTGGATACTCTCTAAAACAATTTCGGTATCGGCAATATCTAGCACTTCAGGCAGGGTGCGATGGGGTTTAGGAATTGCAAGCTCGGCTCCAAGATCACTTTTGATCCAACCTTGGCTTGCTCCCCAATATGTAAATGCTCTGATTGAAACAATACGACGAGCCATTGTGGAACGCGCCACCCCAGCACCTTGCAATTCCGCTAACCATGAACGAATGTGGGTGAGCTCTAATTGCGAAAACTCTTCAATGTGCAATTTTTCAAGGTGCTTAAGAAATGATTCGAGATCGCTTACATATCCTTTAATCGAGTTCTCGGCTAGATTGCGCACAAGAACAAGGTGTTCTTCGTATTGGGCAATCAGTTCGGCGCTCATGCAACGAAAGGTTACTCGGGTTTACGCCCTTGACGGAGCAATCCGTATGTAACGGCATCTTCAAGTGCCATCGCGGAAGCTGCAATCACGTTTTCGTGCACTCCAACGGTAGTCCATGAACCTTCTCTATCGCTGGTCTCAACCAGTACTCGGGTTACAGCCCCCGTACCGAGGCGACCTTCGAGGATACGAACCTTGTAATCGGTAAGTTCTAGGCGTTCGAGCTCTGGGTAGAACTTTTGAAGACCCGATCGGATCGCAGTATCAATCGCATTAACGGGACCGTTGCCTGATCCAGTCGTAACAATGCTTTCACCGTGGGCGGTTAATGTAACCGTTGCCTTTGAAGTAACGCCCCCATTTGCATCGCCATCAACGGTGGTCTGCCAATCTTCGATGGTGAAGAAGTTAGCACGCTTGCCGGCTATCTCTTCACGAAGTAGAAGTTCAAAAGATGCATCTGCAGCTTCGAATGTGAAGCCACGGGATTCCATCTCTTTGACTCGCTCAACCACTCGGGCGACAACTTCCTTGTTGCCCCCTAGATCGATACCTAGCTCTTGAGATTTGAGTTCGATGGTGGCGCGGCCAGCCATTTCCGAGACCAACATTCTCATATCGTTTCCGACGGTAGAAGGATCTTCATGTTGGTACATCATGGGATCCACTTTGATGGCGCTCGCGTGCAGCCCCGCTTTATGCGCAAAGGCAGATACTCCAACATAAGGTTGGCGAGCACTTGGGGCAACATTGGTTACTTCTGCAACCGCATGCGAAATTCTAAATGACTCCTGCAATGCACCCTCTGGGAGTACCGGCTTCTTCATCTTCAACTCTAAGTTGGCGATGATGCTAACTAGATCAGCATTACCAGTTCTCTCACCATATCCATTGAGCGTTCCTTGCACATGTGTAACACCAGCTTCAATTGCAGCTAACGAATTCGCGATAGCGCACCCGGTGTCGTTATGGCAATGAATTCCCAAGCGAGCAGAGGATCCATGCAGAACTTCATGCACTACATCGGTGAGCTCTGTAGGAAGCATTCCGCCGTTGGTGTCGCAGAGAGCAATAACATCGGCACCCGACTCTGCAGCCACCCGTACCACTTCAAGGGCATAGGCCTTGTTCGAACGGTATCCGTCAAAGAAATGTTCGGCATCGAGAAAGACGCGCTGTCCCCCGGCACGCAAAAATTTAATCGAGCTGCGGATCATTTCAAGATTCTCGTCGAGAGTGGTCTTGAGGGCGAGTTCAACGTGGCGATCATGACTCTTCGCAACGAGGGTGACTGCTGGCGCGCCAGAATCTTGTAGCGCACGAAGCAAAACATCGTCAGCGGCTTGCACACCCGGCCTGCGTGTAGCTCCAAATGCCACGAAAGTTGCATTCCTAAATTTAATTTCACTCTGCACCAATTTGAAGAACTCGGTGTCCTTTGGATTGGCACCCGGCCAGCCACCTTCAATAAAACCAACACCCAGATCATCTAAGTGGCGTGCTATCGCCAACTTGTCATGCACCGAAAGATTGAGTCCCTCTTGTTGAGCGCCATCGCGCAACGTGGTGTCGTAGATGTGAAATGCGTCGGATACTGGCATCAGGAAACTCGCTTGTTCCAGCCGTGCTTATCTTCGATCGTGCCATGCTGAATTCCAAGAAGAGTTTCCCGAATCTGCATCGTAATCGGTCCTGGATTACCGTCGCCCGTGGTCCATGTTCCTTGAGCGCTCTTTGCTGCGCCGACAGGTGAAACAACGGCCGCTGTGCCACACGCAAAGATCTCAGTGATCTCGCCTGAAGTGACACCATCGCGCCATTCATCGGTCGAGATCATTCCTTCTACAACTTTGTAACCTAAATCTTTTGCAACGGTCAAAATGGAATCGCGCGTGATTCCAGCGAGCAAGGTGCCAGTTAGTTTGGGAGTGAAGATTGTGGCACCTGCGCCTTGACCTTTAACGAAGTAAAGGTTCATGCCGCCCATCTCTTCAACCCATCTGCGTTCGATGGCATCGAGCCAGACCACTTGGTCGCATCCTTGGGCTGCAGCTTGCTTTTGCGCCAAGAGCGAGCCCGCATAGTTGCCACCGGTCTTCGCTTCACCAGTTCCGCCTTGGGCTGCGCGGACAAACTCTGTTGAAATCCAAACGGTTACTGCCTTATCGGGATTGAAATACGCGGATGCAGGAGTTGTGATAACTAGATACGTTGCACGATTGGCAGGACGAACACCTAGCCCAACTTCTGTGGCGATCATAAATGGTCGGATGTACAGCGATTCTCCAAAATTCTTAGGAACCCAAGCGCGCTCATTACGAACAAGCGCTTCTACCGTTGCCACAAAGTCTTCTACCGAAAGTTCTGGAAGTGCCATGCGGATAGCGCTACGGCGAAAACGTTCACCATTTGCATCCGGACGAAAAAGACTTACTCCCCCGTCGGGTTGGCTATACGCCTTAAGACCTTCAAAGATTTCTTGGCCGTAATGTAGAACTGAAGTAGCGGGATCCAGAGAGAGCGGACCATACGCCTTCAACTCTGCATCTGCCCAACCATCGTCCTCACTCCACTGCGCAATCACCATATTGTCGGTGTAATACTTGCCGAAACCGCCAGCGGCGATCTTTTCTTCGCGATCGCTTGCGCTCGCTGGGTGAGTGCTTGGATTGAGGTTGATCTTCATTTAGATAACTCCCGCCAGCGCATCACCAATTTGAACGGTACTTCTCTTGGAACCTCCACGGGTTAGTAAGTCTGCTGCAACTACTCGCTCGACATCGGCGGCGGCTTCAGTCTGGCCCAAGTGAGCAAGCATCATGGCGACCGACATCACTGTCGCCGTTGGATCGGCCAGGGATTTACCTGCGATGTCGGGAGCAGATCCGTGAACCGGCTCAAACATTGAAGGAAACTTTCCTGTTGGGTTGATATTTCCAGAGGCAGCTAAACCAATTCCGCCACAGATAGCAGCGGCGATATCGGTCAAGATATCTCCGAAGAGATTATCTGTTACCACGACATCAAAGCGCTCAGGATTTGTTACGAAGAACATGGATGCTGCATCAGCATGCATGTAATCAGTAGCGATATCTGGGAACTCCTTCGCCACTTCATTAAATGTGCGAGTCCATAAGCCGCCAGCATGAACAAGGACATTGTTCTTGTGCACCATGGTTAGTTTCTTACGTGGACGAAGCGAAGCGCGGGCAAAGGCATCGCGAATAACTCGCTCAGCACCGCGACGAGTATTCAAAGATTCCTCGGTAGCGACTTCTGCTTCGGTACCGTACGCAAGGTAACCACCAGCACCGGAATACGGACCTTCAGTGCCTTCACGGACCACAATGAAGTCAATCGGAGCTTGCGTAGCTAATGGTGACTTAACGCCTGCATGCAATTTAGCTGGACGTAGATTTACATATTGATCAAAGGCGAAGCGTAATTTCAAGAGCAGGCCGCGTTCAAGAACGCCACTTGGAACAGTTGGATCTCCAACGGCCCCTAACAAGATGACATCACTCTTTGCGATCTGCGCCATTGTTTCATCACTCAAAACTTCACCAGTTGCATGCCAATGAGCAGCACCTAGGTTGTAATGAATCTTTTCAAAGGTGAGAGCATATTTTGCGGCTACCTTGTCAAGAACTTTGAGACCCTCGGCCACAACTTCTGGGCCAATTCCATCTCCGGCAATTATCGCTACTTTGAATTCTTTCATTATGACACCAAGGTAACTGTTCGGATGAGATCTGCGCCGGTCTCTTTTAGGACCTTTGCAAGAATCTCTGCGGATAGTGCGGAATCGATATTCAGTGCCATAAGAGCTTGTCCACCAGCTTCGCTGCGAGCAACTTGCATTCCAGCGATATTAACTCCTGCGCTTCCAATAACCCCGCCCACCGCGCCAACGACGCCTGGGCGATCTGAGTATTGCAAGATGAGAAGATGTTCGGTCGGAGGTAGATCCAGATCAAAACCGTTGATTGCAATGATCTTTTCAACGCGACGTATACCCATCAGGGTTCCGTCTACAACAATGGAGCGTCCACCGGGAAGTGCTGCACGTAACGAAATCATGCTGCGATATTCGGGGCTCTCGGGATTTGTCGTAACCGAAGAGGTCATTCCGCGCTCCGCCGCTAGGCCAGGGGCATTGACGTAGGTAACTGATTCGGCGCCAACGGCTACAAGTGCACCCTTAAGAACGCTCGTGGCTAGAACTGATGAATCATGGACTGCGATATCGCCACGGACTTCGACATCGAGCGATGCCGGAAGCTCCCCTGCGATGATGGTTGCGATTTGGGCCATCTTTTCCACGAGTGGGAGCGATGGGCGAATATCTTCATGGATCGCTCCACCCTTGACGTTCAAGGCATCTGGAACAAGTTCACCAGAGAGCGCTTTGCGGACAGATGCTGCAACAGCAATTCCAGCACGTTCTTGCGCTTCATCAGTAGACGCTCCAAGATGTGGCGTCGCCACAACTTGATCCAAGGTAAATAGTGGCGAATCAGTGCAAGGTTCAGCTGCAAATACATCTAACCCAGCACCTGCCACGCGGCCTTCGACAAGAGCGTTATATAAAGCAGTCTCATCCAAGACTCCACCGCGAGCCGCATTAATAATGCGCACCGACGGCTTCACCTTTTTAAGAGCTTCCTCACCAATGAGGTTTGCAGTTTCTTTGGTCTTAGGAAGGTGAATGGTGATGAAATCACTGATACGAAGCAACTCATCGAGTTCGACAAGACGAACCCCCAGCTGCGCAGCACGTGCAGGCGCTAGATAAGGATCGTAGGCAACGACGTTCATGCCAAAAGCTTGCATACGGGCTGTAACGAGCTGCCCAATTTTTCCAAATCCAACAACGCCCAAAGTCTTCTCAAAGAGTTCGGCGCCTGTGTATTTGGAACGAGCCCACTTGCCATTGCGAAGTGCGGCGTGAGCTGGAGAAATAAAGCGAGCCGATGCCATCAAAAGTGCAATAGCTAATTCGGCAGCGCTTACAATGTTGGATGTCGGAGCATTAACAACCATGATCCCAGCAGCTGTAGCCGCTGGGATATCTACGTTATCAACACCCACACCCGCGCGAGCAATTACCTTCAATCCCTTTGAAGCCGCAATGGCTTCTGCATCCATCTTTGTTGCAGAACGAATCAAGACCGCGTCAGCACCATCTGCAAGAGCAGCCAACAACTGCGCGCGATTTGCACCATCACAATTCTTAACTTCGAAATCAGGCCCAAGGGCTTCTAACGTGGCTGGACTTAACTCTTCGGCTATGAGGACGATCGGTTTAGCCACGGGCAGCGGAACCTTCCTTGTAATCGTCGTTTGTAGCGCTCTTGACCCATGACATCATCTTGCGAAGTTCACGGCCAACAGCCTCGATTGGATGAGTCTCACCCTTTGCGCGAAGCGCCTTAAATTCTGGGGCGCCTGCTTCTTGATCGTTAATGAAGCGCTCTGCAAACTTACCGTTTTGAATATCTGCAAGAACTGCCTTCATATTCTCTTTAACGCTTGGATCGATGACGCGTGGACCAGAAACATAATCGCCATACTCTGCGGTATCTGAAACTGACCAGCGCTGCTTTGCAATTCCACCTTCGTACATCAGATCAACGATCAGCTTCAATTCGTGCAAGCACTCGAAGTAGGCAACTTCTGGCTGGTAGCCCGCTTCAACGAGGGTTTCAAATCCATATTGAACAAGCTGCGATGCTCCGCCACAAAGTACTGACTGCTCTCCGAAGAGATCGGTCTCGCACTCCTCAGTGAATGTGGTCAAGATTCCACCGGCGCGTAATCCGCCGATTGCCTTGGCATAAGAGAGAGTCAATGGCCAAGCGGTACCTGTTGCATCCTGCTCAACTGCGACGAGAACCGGGACTCCACGACCTGCTGAATATTCGCGACGTACTAGGTGGCCAGGTCCCTTAGGTGCAACCATGCAAACATCGATATTGGCTTCTGGCTTAATATAACCGAAGCGGATATTAAATCCGTGGCCAAAGAAAAGAGCGGCACCGGCTTTAAGGTTTGGTTTGATTGAATCATTGTAAATATGTCGCTGTACGTGATCTGGGGCTAGAAGCATGACAACGTCAGCTTCCTTGACTGCATCTGCAACCGAGAGAACGCGAAGACCTTCGGCTTCTGCCTTGGCGCGAGAGGCTGAACCTTCGGCTAAGCCGATGCGAACATCTACTCCGCTATCGCGCAGGGAGAGTGCATGCGCATGACCTTGCGAGCCATAACCAATGACGGCAACTTTCTTTGATTGAATGATCGATAGATCTGCATCTTCGTCGTGATATTGGGTAGCCACTTTAGGGTCTGCCTTTCTTAGTCGTGATCCGGTTGATGTGATATTCCTGGTTTCAATCCGCGCTCCATTGCTACGAGACCGGATTGGACCAATTCTTTGATGCCATAAGGCTCGAGAACTCGCAGCAGCGCTTGAATCTTCTCGCTATTGCCAGTCGCTTCGATGGTGACGGCATCTTGTGCCACATCAACCACCTTGGCGCGAAATAGTTGTACTGTCTCTAACACTTGCGAGCGGGTCTCTGGTGTAGTGCTCACTTTAACGAGGAGAAGTTCACGCTGAACTGAGGCAATGGGATCGAGTTCGATAATGCTCAGGACGTTAATCAGTTTATCGGTCTGTTGAATGACCTGTTCGAGTGCATGACCTTCGACATTGACGACAATCGTCATTCTAGAAACGTTGGGATCCTCGGTGGGACCAACTGCCAGCGAATCAATGTTGTACCCACGACGCGAGAAGAGTGAGGCAACTCGTGCCAAAACTCCAGGGCTGTTCTCGACAAGAACGGAGAGTGTATGTGTGCTCATTTATAACTCCTGTGAATCCCAAATAGGAGCCATCGATTTCGCGATCACGATGTCATCATTTGATGTGCCAGCTGCAACCATCGGCCACACCATCGCATCGCGGTGAACGCTGAAATCAACAACTACTGGTCGGTCATTAATTGCCATCGCTTCATTGATAACGCGATCTACATCTTCCTTGTTTTCACAGCGTAAGCCAACGCAACCCATAGCTTCTGCAAGTTTTGCAAAATCCGGAATTCGCTTGGAATGGAGATCGGTATTGGAATAGCGCTGGTTATAAAACAATGTTTGCCACTGGCGAACCATGCCGAGCGATTCATTATTGATGATCGCGACCTTGATCGGAATATTATTTAAGGCGCAGGTTACTAATTCTTGATTGGTCATCTGGAAGCATCCATCGCCATCAATCGCCCAGACCACGGTATCTGGAGCGCCGACCTTGGCACCCATAGCAGCAGGAACTGCGAATCCCATGGTTCCAAGCCCACCAGAGTTGATCCAGGTACGCGGCTTCTCGTACTGAACAAATTGCGAAGACCACATCTGATGTTGGCCAACTCCAGCAACATATATGGCATCTGGTCCAACAATCTGCCCTAACCTTTGGATTACATACTGCGGGGAGACAGATCCATCGCTTGGCTCATCAAAGCCCAATGGATATTTGTTCCGCCAGCTGTTGCACTGCACCCACCATGCGGTGAGATCAGGCTTCGAGCTCTTGAACTTTACCTGTAGTGCTGGTAGCAGCGCGTTGATAGTTGCCTTGAGATCTCCGACAAGGGCCACATCTACGATGCGATTCTTTCCGATTTCAGCAGGATCAATATCAGCATGAATGATCTTGGCGTTGGGCGCAAAGGAAGAGAGCTTGCCGGTGACGCGATCATCGAAGCGTGCACCTAATGTAATAAGCAGGTCTGCCTTTTGAAGCGCGGTAACAGCCGCCACCGTACCGTGCATCCCCGGCATACCAAGATGTTGTGGGTGGCTATCGGGGAAAGATCCGAGCGCCATAAGGGTCGTAACAACCGGTGCGCCAGTAAGTTCGGCGAGTTTCATGAGTTCGGCTGAAGCGTTTGACTTAATCATTCCGCCGCCAACGTAGAGAACTGGACTCTTGGACTCACCAATGAGCGCTGCTGCGTCACGAACAGACTCAGCCGTGGGTTCCATAATCGGGTTGTAGCCCGGAAGTGAAACTGAGGTTGGCCATTCGTAATCAACCATATTTATTAGAGCATCTTTGGCGACATCCACCAGAACTGCTCCTGGGCGTCCGGTGCCAGCAATGTGAAATGCCTCGGCGATAGCGCGCGGAATATCTCGAGCATCAGTAATCAAGAAATTATGTTTCGTAACCGGCATTGTGATGCCGCGGATATCTGCCTCTTGGAATGCATCTGTTCCGATGGCAGCTGATGCAACTTGGCCAGCCAGTGATTGCCACGATTGGTACCGAATCCATTTGTGCATCGGCCAAGGGGGTGACGAGGTTTGTTGCGCCAGGACCAGAGGTGGCGATGCAGACGCCAACACGACCCGTGGCTTGGGCATATCCAGTAGCTGCGTGACCAGCGCCTTGCTCGTGGCGAACCAAGATGTGGCGGATAGAGCTATCAAAGATGGGGTCATAGGCGGGAAGGATCGCGCCGCCAGGAATTCCGAACATGACATCCACTCCGGCGTTCTCGAGGGATTTCACGAGTGACTGCGCTCCGGTGATTTTTGCTGACATATTCATCTCCTTCCTGGGTTTATTAATGGCTCCATGAAATACGAAACCCCCCAGTTTTCACTGAGGGGTAGCGCACCATCTAGTCAGACTAGATCGCGCGCTCTCGAATCACCACTGATGATGTCATGGCGCAATTCTCGCGGTTGCCGTGTGCCAAGTCAATCCCTGTGACGCGTATCTCAAAATATGAGAAACGCGTCTCACTTAAATTATCCGCAGACCGCCCCTTGGGAAGCCGAGCCGACGACCTTTGAATACTTAGCTAGGACTCCGCGACGATATTTATGAGGCACGGGAGAGAAGTGCATGCGGCGCTGCGCCAGAACTTCCTCATCGACCAAGAGATCCAAAGTTCGCTTTGCAATGTCGATGCGAACGAGATCGCCATCATTTATGAATGCAATGGGGCCCCCATCCACAGCTTCTGGTGCGACGTGACCCACACATAATCCAGTGCTACCCCCTGAGAAGCGGCCATCAGTTAAGAGCAAAGTTGATTTTCCAAGACCGGCACCTTTTATCGCACCAGTGATCATCAGCATCTCTCGCATACCGGGTCCGCCCTTAGGGCCTTCATAGCGAATGACAACCACGTCGCCCGCTTTGATGGTGCCATTTTCTAAAGCCACCATTGCAGCCTGCTCGCGTTCAAAGACACGTGCAGGTCCTTCAAAGTAATCGACTCCAACACCTGCGGTCTTACACACCGCACCATCAGTAGCGAGAGTTCCATGCAAGATTGTGATTCCACCACCTGCGGCGAGTGGGTTCTTGATTGAGTGGAGAACTTCTCCATCTGGATCTAAAGGTGTGATGTCGGCGAGATTTTCTGCCATTGTCTTTCCAGTAACAGTTAAGCAATCACCGTGTAGGAAACCTGCATCTAAAAGAGCGCGCAGCACAACCGGGATACCGCCGACGCGATCGATATCTGTCATGACAAATTTACCAAACGGCTTGAGATCCCCAAGCAGTGGAGTGCGCTCGCTAATCCTTTGGAAATCGGCGAGGTCGAGATCAACTTCTGCCTCATTCGCGATGGCCAATAAATGCAGAACCGCATTGGTAGAACCACCGAGCGCCATCACTACAGTGATTGCGTTCTCGAAAGCTTTCTTGGTCAAAATGTCTCTAGTAGTGATTCCCAAACGGATCAACTCGACAACTGCAGCACCCGCTTTTACGGCGTAATCATCGCGGCGGCGATCAACGGCAGGAGGTGATGCCGATCCAGGAAGCGAAAGGCCAAGAGCTTCTCCGACGGCCGCCATTGTGTTGGCGGTGTACATGCCGCCACACGCACCTTCACCTGGACAGATGGCACGTTCAATCTCATCTACTTTTTCTTGGGTAATAAAGCCGCGCGCACATGCACCAACAGCTTCAAAGGCATCAATGATCGTGACATCTTTTCCATCAACCTGGCCAGCAAGAGTTGAGCCAGCATAAACAAAGACGCTAGCTACGTCGATACGCGCAGCTGCCATCATCATGCCCGGTAGAGATTTATCGCATCCGGCAAAGGTAACCATGCCATCAAGACGTTCAGCTTGCATCACCGTTTCTACAGAATCGGCGATTACTTCACGCGAGACAAGCGAGAAATGCATTCCTTCGTGGCCCATTGAAATTCCATCGGAGACCGAGATGGTTCCAAATTGCATAGGAAAACCACCGGCAGCAATCACTCCCTTTTTAGAAGCCTTTGCAAGGCGGTCAAGGGAGAGATTGCAAGGAGTAATTTCATTCCAAGATGAGGCAATACCAATTTGTGGCTTAACCCAGTCGGCATCTGTCATTCCAACTGCACGTAACATGCCGCGAGCCGGTGCACGCTCCATGCCATCAGTAACCAGACCCGAACGAGGTTTCATAGGGTTCTTTGGTTCACTCATGGTCTTACTCCCATTCTCTTAACCTATTTGGCCTAAATGTTTAAGAAGTAGTTCGCGTACCTTTGCTGCATCAGCTTGTCCGCCTGTAGCCTTCATGACGGCGCCAATAAGAGCACCTGCTGCAGGAATATTTCCGCCGCGAATTCGCTCTGCAGTTTCGGGCTGGGAAGCAATAGCAGCTTCGATGGCTGTCATAAGAGCACCATCATCGGAAACCACTTTGAGTCCACGCTGCGCGATGACCGCGCTGGGATTTCCTTCGCCAGCGATAACTCCCTCAACAACTTGGCGCGCAAGTTTGTCGGTGAGATCACCAGATTCAATAAGAGAAATTACCTCTGCGACTTGAGCAGAAGTGATCAGCGTCGTTGGATCCACTTCTCTCTCATTAGCAAGGCGTGAAACTTCGCCGAGCCACCATGAGCGAGCACGAGTCGGTTCTGCTCCCAGTGCGATCGTCTCTTCGACAACATCAAGAAGTCCGGCATTAACAAGTGAAGTCATCTCTTTATCCGGAACCGACCAATCGGCTTGCAAACGTGCGCGTCTAGTTGATGGTTTCTCTGGAAGGGTGGAACGCAACTCTTCGATCCACGCACTATCTGGTACGACGGGAACGAGATCTGGTTCTGGGAAGTAGCGATAATCCTCGGCCTGCTCTTTAGAACGCCCAGGACGAGTCTGCCCGCTCTCCTCTAGGAAATGGCGGGTCTCTTGAACTATGCGTTCACCTGATTCGAGACGATTGGATTGGCGGATTACTTCACCGATTACAGCGCGTTCGACCGAACGCAGAGAGTTAACGTTCTTAGTCTCGCTACGAGTTCCAAGTGCTCCAGATCCCATGGGAGCAAGTGACAAATTGACGTCGCAACGCATCGAGCCTTGTTCCATCTTCACATCTGATACGCCAAGTGAGCGCAGAATGTCGCGCAATTCAGTGACGTAAGCGCGGGCAACCTGTGGTGCATATTTGCCAGTGCCGCCAACAATCTTGGTGACAATTTCAACGAGCGGAATACCAGCACGGTTGTAATCGAGCAACGAATAGTCGGCGCCATGGATGCGTCCAGTAGCGCCACCAACGTGCAATGACTTGCCAGTGTCTTCTTCCATATGGACGCGCTCGATCTCGACACGGAACGCCTTGAGCCCTTCATCGGTCTCAATTTCTATATCCAAGTAGCCGTTAACACAGATTGGTTCGTCATATTGCGAGGTCTGAAAGTTCTTGGGCATATCGGGATAAAAGTAATTCTTACGGGCAAAGCGCGAGAAGGGAGCGACAGAACAGTTGAGTGCAAGGCCAATCAAAATCGAACTCTCAATTGCTCGACCGTTTACAACGGGAAGCGCACCTGGCATTCCAAGACAGACCGGGCAAGTTTGGGTGTTTGGCGCTCCACCAAATTCAGTGGCACATGAGCAGAACATCTTCGACTTGGTATTGAGTTCAACGTGAACTTCCAGGCCCAGCGTTGGCTCGTACTTTGCAACTGCTTGATCGTAATTAAGAGCCATTAGTTACCCACCAATACTGGAGCCTTATCGAGGATGGGGGCTCCCCACTTGGATAGAAGCGCAGCTTCGAGCGTGCCACCGACCTGATACATCAAGTCATCGCGCATGGCAGGAGACATGATCTGGAAACCAACTGGAAGTCCATCTTCTGCCGCTAATCCGCAAGGAACGGACATTCCGCCGATGCCAGCCAAATTTACGGGAATTGTCGCAATGTCGTTGAGATACATCGCAAGTGGATCATCGACTTGTTCGCCAATTTTAAAAGCAGTCGTTGGAGCTGTTGGAGAAACAAGCACATCTACCTTTGCGAAAGCTGCATTAAAATCTCGCATGATCAAGGTGCGTACCTTTTGGGCCGAACCATAATATGCATCGTAATAACCAGATGAAAGTGCGTAAGTGCCCAAAATAATGCGTCGCTTTACTTCGGGCCCAAATCCTTCGTGGCGTGTTAACTTCATTACCTCTTCCGCGCTGCGCTCTCCATTGTCGCCAACTCTGATTCCATAACGCATCGAATCAAAGCGGGCTAAGTTAGATGAACATTCACTCGGTGCGATCAGATAATAAGCAGCGAGTGCATAATCAAAATTTGGGCAGGAAACTTCAACGAGCTCTGCTCCGGCGCTGACAAGAGCGTCGAGAGATTCGTGGAAGCGAGAGAGAACGCCTGATTGGAAACCTTCGCCTTGCAACTCTTTAACTACACCGATCTTCATACCTTTGACATCGAGTTTCTTGGCAGCCTTAACCACCTGAGGTACGGGAGCATTAATCGAAGTGGAATCTCTCTCATCGTGCCCTGCAATAACTTCATGTAACAGTGCAGCATCGAGAACGGTACGAGCGCATGGACCCGCTTGGTCCAAACTTGAAGAGAATGCGATCAACCCGTAACGAGAGACCCCGCCATATGTTGGCTTTACGCCAACCGTTCCAGTAACTGCGGCCGGTTGACGAATCGATCCGCCGGTATCAGATCCAATAGCGAGTGGAGCTTCGAATGCAGCAAGTGCTGCAGCAGAGCCGCCGCCAGAACCGCCAGGAATTCGCGCTAAATCCCAAGGATTGTGCGTTGGCCCATATGCAGAATTTTCTGTTGATGAACCCATTGCAAATTCATCCATGTTCGTCTTGCCGAGAATAACTATTCCAGCCGCCTTCAACTTTGAAACGACGGTGGAGTCATATGGCGGACGCCAACCTTCAAGCATCCTGGAGCCGCAGGTTGTGGGAACTCCTTTTTGTGTAAGGAGATCTTTAAGGGCGAGTGGTACGCCGGCTAATGGAGGCATTTCGGTGCCGCTCTTGCGTTTTGCATCCACTGCTTCCGCCTGTGCGAGCGCACCCTCTTTATCAAGATGCAAGAAAGCATGAACTGCGCCATCGACCTTTTCGATCTGGGCGTAATGAGCATTGGTGAGCTCAACTGACGTGGTTGTTCCGGCGGCTAGCGCTGCTGCCATTTCGGCGGCGGTCGATCTAATAGTGGTCATTCTTCACCGAGTATCTGAGGGACTTTAAAGCGGCCTTCACTCTGTGCGGGAGCACCAGAGAGCGCTTCTTCTGGGCTCAAACTGGGGCGAACAATATCTTCGCGCACAATATTGTTGACAGGGATGGGATGAGACGTGGGAGGCACATCGCTAGCAGCAACCTCTTGCACGCGAGCGACGGCGCCAAGAATGACATCCATCTCTTTCGCCAAGTGATCGAGTTCGGCATCGTTCATTTCGATACGAGCCAATTTAGCTAGATGTGCAACATCATCGCGAGATATACCGGACATGGGGGCAACCTTATCTGATTCAGAGAAGGACGAGATCGTCACGATGGACGAGCTCTCGCTCATACTCGGGACCCAACTCGGCAGCCAGTTGCTTGGTGGTCTTGCCTAGCATCGCTGGTATCTCCGAAGAGTCGAATGCCACGAGTCCTCGGGCGACTACTTCACGCGTCGGGGAAAGTAATTCCACAGTATCTCCTGCAATGAAATCCCCCTCAATGCCAATAACGCCAGCAGCGAGCAGTGAAGTACCCCGCTCTTTAATCGCAGTGGTAGCGCCCTTATCGAGAAGTAATTTTCCATGAGGTGTAGATGCGTGCGCGAGCCACAAGAGTCTGGAGGGTTTGCGATCGGTACGCGCATTAAAAATCGTGCCCAAATCCGCCCCGGTAAGAGCTAGCGGCAAATCGGTGAGGGTCGTCAATAACATATTTACTCCGGCACCAGTGGCAATACGAGCCGCTTCAATTTTGGTCACCATTCCGCCGCTACCGACTCCAGATGATCCAACTCCACCGATCTCGATATCTCCTAAACGGCTAACATCGGCAACCGCTGAAATTCGGGTAGCACCAGCATGTGATGGTGGTGCGTCATAAAGTCCATCAACATCGGTAACGAGAACGAGTAAATCCGCGCCGATAAGGTGCGAGACCAGAGCGGCTAACCGATCATTATCACCGAAACGAATTTCAGAGACTCCAACTGAATCATTCTCATTAATAATGGGAACAACGCCCATCTGAATTAAGCGAAAGAGAGTGCGCTGCGCATTTTGATAATGAGAGCGACGAACTACATCATCGATTGTAAGTAGGACTTGGGAGGCAATAATGTGGTGACTATCGAAGGCCTTGTTGTAACTGGCGATGAGGCGACCTTGTCCGACGGAAGCAACTGCCTGCTGTGTAGCCAAATCTTTCGGCCGAACCTTTAAACCAAGTGGGGCGAGTCCAGCGGCAATAGCGCCAGATGAAACGAGGACTACTTCAGCTCCGCGAACGCGTAGTTGCGCCACGACATTTACGAGGGATTCAACGGCGCTCGAATCTAATTCATCTCCGGCACTGCCAGTAAGCGTAGAAGATCCAACTTTAATTACTATCCGCTTTGCGTTCGTAATTACGTGACGTGCCACGAGTCAGCCTTGAATCCTAGGTGACTTTGGATCTGCAGCGCTGTACTCCCATTGCATAGCAATCTCATCTTCGGAGAGTTCATCAACATCATCTTCGATGTATCGACCAGCCCAAGGTGATTCCAGGCGAAGATCTGTTCCACGTGGGCTCGCCAAGAGTTCTGCGCCAGCCTCGATAGATGGTTCCCAATCGAAGATAACAGCTTTATCTCCGGTTCCGATTCGAACTTCAGACTTCGGTCTCGCTCCCTTTTTAAAGAGATCTTTCTCAACACCCAGTGCTGCAAGTCGATCAGCTAAGTAGCCAACTGCTTCAGCATTGCCGAAATCAGTTTGGCGAACAAAGCGCTCTGGCTTATCACCAGTAACAGTGAAGGAACCATCTTCATTTTTTACAACTTTAAAGCCATTGTCATTTATAGCGAGCGGGCGTAACACAATACGAGCTTTGACCGCTTTCGCTTTGATGCGACGCTCCTCTTGAATGATGCGAGCCATTCCATAATTCAGTTCTGTTAAACCTAAGTGAGCGGCGGCAGAAACTTGATATACCTCGTATCCGCGAGCTTCAAAGAGCGGTTGGACCATATCGGCCATCGCTTTGCCATCTGGAAGATCGATTTTATTAAGCGCAATGATGCGAGGGCGTTCAGATAATCCACCGTAATGTGAAAGCTCTTCTTCGATGATGTCGAAGTCGCGGACAGGATCACGATCTGTCTCAAGGGTGCCGCAATCGAGTACATGTACCAGGGCGGCGCAGCGCTCTACGTGGCGCAAGAATTCCAGCCCTAATCCTTTACCCTGTGAAGCGCCAGGAATAAGCCCTGGAACGTCGGCGACGGTAAATCGAGTATCTCCTGCTTGAACTACACCAAGGTTTGGCACCAAGGTTGTAAATGGATAGTCAGCAATTTTTGGACGAGCAGCTGAGATTGAAGCAATGAGAGATGACTTTCCGGCGCTGGGATAACCAATCAAACCGATATCTGCAACGCTCTTGAGTTCAAGAAGCAAGGTGCGCTCTTCACCCTCTTCACCCTTGAGAGCGAAACCTGGGGCGCGACGCTTACGTGAAGCGAGTCCAGCATTACCCAGTCCACCTTTGCCGCCTTGAGCAGCGATGAAGCGAGTCCCAGCGCCAACGAGATCCGCCAAAGTTGTCCCAAGTGCATCTTTAACTACTGTTCCATTCGGAACAGACATAATTAAATCGCCACCCTCGCCACCGTTGCAGTAATCGCCGTAACCTGGACGTCCGTTACCAGCTCTGCGGTGTGGTGAATGATGAAAATCAAGAAGGGTTGTGACGTTGTCATCTACAACCAGAACGATGTCGCCACCGCGACCGCCGTTACCGCCATCGGGACCGCCGAGTGGTACAAATTTTTCACGGTGAATAGAGACGCAACCATCTCCACCGCTGCCTGCAGAAGCGTGCAACGTTACGCGATCAACGAATGTAGCCATCAGCACTCCTCCTTCTTGCTAGAAAAATAAAAGCGGGCCCGCAGTCGCGGACCCGCCAAAGTAATTTTGTGCGAGTTAGGCGACAGGAACGACTACCGGAACGATATTTACTACCTTACGCCCGCGTGCCTTGCCGAATTCAACTGCGCCTGCTGCCAGAGCGAAGAGTGTGTCATCTTTGCCGATGCCAACATTCTTGCCAGGATGGAAAACTGTTCCGCGTTGGCGAACCAAGATCTCGCCACTCTTTACTACCTGTCCACCAAAACGCTTGATGCCCAGGTACTGAGCATTTGAATCGCGACCGTTTCGAGTGGAGGAGACTCCCTTTTTACTTGCCATCTCTTACTCGCCTCCTTAGTTGTTAATCGCGGTAATTTTTACCCGCGTGAGTTGGGAACGGAAACCTGAACGACGGCGATAGCCGGTCTTATTCTTGTAACGAAGGATGTCGATCTTCGGACCCTTGGTCTCTTCGATGATCTCGCCAGTAACCTTGGTGTTAGCCAAGACCTTTGGGTCAGATGTGATCTTTGCGCCATCAACAATAAGAAGAGTTGGGAAATTGACCGATGCGCCTACTTTGGCATCGATGCGATCCACGGTAATCGTGTCGCCAACAGCAACCTTCTCCTGACGGCCGCCAGCTTTAACAATCGCGTACACGGTGATCTCCCTTTAGCTTGTCTTGCATTATTAAACTAGAGCCTCTGATAGGCAGGGGTCTAGGGTACGGATTCGAGGGGGCTCGGGTCAAACTGGCGTAATTACACCGGTACTGACAGCCCTGCGGCGCTTGCGAGGAGCGTGTGCGCCACTTCGGGGCTCTGTAGGTGTTTCCACCTCTTTTTCTGCCACCACAGGTGCTTCTTCAGCGGGTTCGGCCTGCGCCTCATCTTCATCCTCACGAGCAGAAGATGGGACATAACGCTGCTCCATATCCTTCTCGAGCGCTACCTTGCGGACTGGCTCAGAGTGGATGTGGATTCCGCGTCCACCACAAGACTCACATGTGGTTGAGAATGCTTCGATCAGCCCTTGTCCCACGCGCTTACGAGTCATTTGGACGAGGCCAAGTGATGTGACTTCGGCAACCTGGTGCTTGGTGCGATCGCGACCTAAGCACTCCACCAACCGGCGAAGAACTTGGTCACGGTTGGATTCCAGTGCCATATCAATGAAGTCGATAACAATAATTCCGCCCATATCGCGCAAGCGCAATTGGCGAGCAATCTCTTCAGCTGCTTCCAAGTTGTTCTTGGTAACAGTCTCTTCCAGATTTCCACCCTTACCGATGAACTTTCCGGTGTTGACGTCGATAACGATCATCGCTTCGGTGCGATCAATAACGAGTGATCCACCAGAAGGGAGATAGACCTTACGGTCGAAGGCCTTGGCCAGCTGCTCTTCAATGCGATTTTCTGCAAATAGGTCACGCGCGCCGGTCCACTTTTCCATCTTAGAAGTGAGTTCAGGGGCGATATGTCCTAGGTAGTTATTAATCTCGTCCCATGCTTCATCACCTTGCACGATGAGGCGGCGGAAATCTTCATTGAAGATATCGCGGATGACGCGAACGGTGAGATCGGGTTCGCTATAAAGGAGTGATGGAGCAGTTGTTGAAGGATTTTCTGACTTCTCTTGGATGTCATCCCATTGCGACTTGAGGCGAATTACATCGCGCTCTAGCTCTTCTTCGGTTGCTCCTTCAGATGCGGTGCGAACGATCACACCAGCCTCTTCTGGAATCAAATTCTTTAATATTGACTTTAAGCGACTGCGCTCTTGATCGGGGAGGCGACGGCTAATTCCGCTCATAGCTCCACCAGGTACATAAACCAGGTAGCGGCCAGGGAGTGAGATCTGCGAGGTTAAGCGCGCCCCTTTCTGCCCGATTGGATCCTTGGTCACTTGAACCAAGACCGATTGACCAGTCTTAAGAACGTGCTCGATCTTGCGGGTCTGCCCTTCGGCGATACCTGCAGCATCCCAATTCACTTCACCGGCATAGAGAACAGCGTTACGCCCCTTACCAATATCAACAAATGCAGCTTCCATCGATGGGAGCACATTCTGCACGCGGCCTAAGTAAACGTTTCCGACATAGGAAATATTGCTATTTCGATTGACGTAATGCTCGACCATGATCTTGTCTTCAAGTACTGCAATTTGAGTGCGGTCACCAGTCTGGCGAACCAACATTTCGCGATCAACATTTTCACGGCGAGCCAAGAACTCTTGCTCGGTAATGATGGTTCCGCGTCGGCGTGTGAAATCGCGTGGTGCGCGATCATCGCGGTCACGACGGTCACGACTATCACGACTGCGTCCACGATCTCGGTCGCGGTCTTTATCGCGAGTATTGCGAGATGTGCGTTCGGTTCGAGTTGGCGAGCTCTCCCGTGGTGGGCGAACTTTCACAACGGTAACTACGCCATCTTCATCAACGCTCTCGCCAGCTTCGGCGCCTTCGCCCTTTGCACGGCGACGACGGCGACGGCGATGCGTCGTTCCATCTGCATTAAGAACTTCATCGCCCTCATCCAGCGCATCTGGATCTAGCGCTTCACCATCTTCGTTCACAGCGCCTTCGACGGCGGAATCATCGGTTGGTCGACGGCGACCACGGCCACCACGGCGACGGCGATGGCGTTGTGCCTGCTCTTCGCTCTCGGCTGGGGTTACTGCCGTCTCAGACTCGCTCTCGCTGGGTGCAGCTTTTGGAGCACGCGCCTTCTTGGCAGGGGCAACCTCAGTAGGTGCCTCTTGAAATAGCGGGACAGGAACAGGTGTAGTCGCCTTTTTAACCTTGGCGGGTGTTACTACCTCAGTTGGAACCTCTGCGACAGCCTTTTTGGCTGATCGTTTGGCTGGTGGCTTACTTTGGCCACTCTCTGGGGCGGGGGTGGAGTCAGCAGATACTTCTACTGGAGCTTCACTCTTGGTCGCTGCGGGTTTAGCCGCGCGCTTACGCGATTTCTTTGGCTCTGGCGCCATAAAACAAATCCTCTTCTAAATAATGCTCTAAAAAACCTGACATAAAAATAAAATCTCGGGATTTCGGGTTTTCGCGGCGGACGATTCGCGCTGAAGTACTGAAATCTTCCCCTAAGTATCGCAGATCAGAGGCCGATCGCCAATTTGACGCTACCGTGAGCGTAGATGAACGTTCTGAAGCAGCCCAAAACCAATCAAAGTGGCAAACATGGAGGAGCCTCCGTATGAGATGAAGGGAAGCGGTACCCCCGTCATAGGCATCAGCCCCATCGACATTCCAATATTTTCAAAGGTCTGGAGTGCAAACCAGGCAATTACTCCCACACATACCAACCTGCCAAAGAGATCATCAGTCCTTTGAGCGATCAAGAACGCGCGCCAGAAGAAGAGGCCGAAGAAGAGAAGCATCAGCCCGCAACCGAGGAACCCCGTCTCTTCGCCGGCAACGGTAAAGATGAAATCGGTTTGCTGCTCGGGCACAAATCTTCCATTGGTTTGCGGCCCATGAAATAAGCCTTTGCCTAAAATTCCACCAGAGCCAATAGTGATACGAGCCTGTCTCAATTGATAACCACTCTGCTGTGGATCTGCGCTTGGATTGACAAATGATTGCAGACGTTTGATCTGGTACTGACTTACAACTCCAGCTTTTGCCGCAACAAATCCCCCGAGCACAGCCAGTAGCAGCAGCCCGGCAACCCAGCGAGAGGGTGCACCAGAGACCGCAATCATAAGCACGATCGCAGAACTAATGATTAACGTTGTTCCTAAATCGGGTTGCAACATGATTAACGCAATTGGGATAGATGCAACGCCAAGTGCCTTCATGACATCTTTATCAGTTGGATCTGCACCAATTCCGTTGCGCTCCGCCAAGATCATTGCAATTCCAAGAATGATAGATATCTTCGCTAGCTCGGCAGGTTGAATTTGAAAACCGCCAGGCAGGGCGATCCAAGCCTTCGCACCGTTGACTGTTGAACCGACACCTGGCGTAAGAACTGCCATCAAACCCAGCACACCCAGTATCCAGACGATTGGTGTGTAGGCGCGGAGCAGCCGATAATCAATAAGCGTGGTTGCATAAGCCATCGCCCCACCAATAAGAATATTGATGAAGTGGCGTTTCAAGTAATACTGCGGATCAAGATGCTGCGATGCAAACCAATTCTTTGTAGCGGCCCACACAAGTATCGAACCGAATGCCAGCAATCCAATAGTGGCGAAAGTAAGCCAACGGTCATATCCAGAAACATTTCGCATCATTCGATGTGTTCGAGATTGCGGACGGAAGATTGTCATTGTTTCTTCACCACCGCATTCTTTACATCAATTTTAGGAATTGCCTTTGGCGGTGCCCCAGTCAGAAATATAGCTTTTTTAGGATCCAAAATATTTCCTGTCACTCCAAATAGCGCATCATAAATATCTTTAACTCCAACTGCCGATGTTCCCGCGCCATAGCCGCCCTGACTCACCATCATAACGACCGCGTATTCCGGCTTATTTGAAGGGGCATAGGAAGCGAACCATGATGTCGGATCTTTGGCTGTACCGTTGGAATTTCGGCCTTGGACCTGCCCCGTGCCAGTCTTGCCACTTACCTGAATCGGATAATTGGCAAATACTCCGGCGGCAGTACCTGTGACCGCAACTTGGCGTAGCGCCGCGTGCAAAAAGCTTAGGGTGCTGCTTGACGCTGGAATCTTGCCATTGATCTGAGGCAGGAACTCCTGAACGACTTTTCCATCAGGGTTAACCACGGCGCGCGCGACCTCGGGCTTATAGAGCGTGCCCCCATTGGCCACCGCGGCATACATATCGGTCATCTGAATCGGCGTCATCAGCACATCGCCCTGACCGATGGCAAAGTTGATGGCATCTCCCGCTCGCACAATATAACCATCGGTGCAATCTTCTTTGGCGATAGCAATCAAAAATGGTGTGAGGTCCGAGGGTTTCGCCTTCTTTGTGTAGTTGCAGTAAAAATTCTTATTTGCTTTGTAGTAGGCCAACTTCCAAGTGCGATCTGGCAAACGTCCCGATGCTTCTGAAGGCAGATCGATTCCGGTTGGCTTCCCAACTCCAAAGAGCGAGGCACATTCTTGAAGAAGAAATCGTTGGGATTCTGCTTTGGACGTAATCCGCCATCTTTGACCCACTGGTCATAACCGATTTGATACCAGATAGTGTCACAGGAAACTGCAATCGCAGTTTGAAGTGACATGGTCCCTTGCACCTTTGTGTCGTCGTTGTGAAAGGTCTGGTTTCCAAATTTAATGGAGTATGGACAAGCGAAGTTCGAATTCAGGTTATAGCCTGCATGCGAAGCTGCAACAACCGAAAGAGCTTTAAAGGCAGATGCCGGTGCATACGTTCCATCAATCGCCCGCGAAAGTGCAGGGACGCCATCTGCTTCGCTAAAGAGCGCAGTTGCTTGTGCCGTCGTCAAACCTTTTTGCCAAATATTAGGATCGTAAGTTGGATATGAAGCCATGGCAAGTACCGCGCCAGTGTGAACATCCATCACAATCGCCGCGCCGGAATCGCCTCGATAACCTTGGGCGCGTGCACTCATCACAGAACTCGCCAGCGCTTTTTCAGCAACAGCTTGTAGCTTTGCATTGATGTTAGTCACTAAATTATTACCCGCAACCGGTTGTGTTGCCGTTGAGGTGCTTGTGATGTTCTCAGTGCGGTCCACAATGACGGTCTTAATTCCTGGCGTGCCTTGCAAATAACTGTCGTATTGATATTCCAAACCTGTCTTGCCGATAGTTTCATTTTGGTAGTACTTCTTACCGGTATTAAGTAAATCTGCCGATGTCACCGAACCGACATATCCAAGAATATGCGCCACATTTTCTCCGGCAAGAGATGGATAACTTCTAATCGGAACTGGGATTGCAGTTACCCCTGGATAGATATCGGGATTTTCCAAGATCTTGAGAGCCTGCGCTTGCGTAGCCTCTTTGGTGACAGGGATCGGCTGATAAAGCGTTCCATTCCAGCAACCCGCCTTTGGGCCGGATGTAATTTCTCCGCAGAGTCGCGTGCGGACGTAGAGATCGCTGTACTTAATTCCGATCAATGTGGCAACGCGTTTTAAGAGAGCTTGTCCCTTATCTGGCATCTTGGCCAGTGCGCTGCGGTCAACGGTGATAACCATTCCGGGGCGATCCATCACCATAGGTAATCCCGTGTCATCGACGATTGCTCCGCGTACCGCCGGTGTGACGATATCTCGACTGGTGATATTGACCGCTGCATTTTGATACTTCAACCCAGCCGCTACCTGCAGATAAAAGAGTCTGCCCAACATTGCTAGCATCAAAGAAAGCACTAATACTTGAACCACGACCAAGTTGAGCCGAGAGCGCTGACTCATTATCGCTCCCGCGCTGTTAACGAGTATTCGTGTGCTCGTCCAAGAGTTGGCAAGAACATTGGAGTGAAAATAATCGTCCACAAGAGGTTACCTCCGAGGACAGTTGCATCATGTCCAAGTGAGCCATTTTGTTCCCCCAACAGTGCACCGAAACCGAGGTACGAGACAAGCGCCAGCGTGACTCCCCCAGCGACAACGATGACGAAGGTAACAGGCGAAGCGGTTACATCGGCGATCGAGTCCCGATTAATGGCGAATAGGAAAGCAATTGAGGTCAGGATAAGAGCCCATTGTCCAAAGGGAGCATTTGAGCTCGGGGAGAGATCTAAAACCATGCCCGCTAAAAAGCCGGTTACGAGCGCTCCATTGTGATCCTCAAATGCAATCAGTGAAATCGCAATCGCAAGGTACAAAGAAAAACCTGAAATGGGAAAGTGGATAAGAGAGACGGCAGACTCTTGAACCACAAAGAGCGTGAAAAAGAAACTGAGTGTGTAAATAATTCGAACTGGGCTCATCTACTTCTTCCTCGTGGGACTTGCTGATGGTGTTGGCGAAAGTACTGGAACAGGAGCTGGGGTTACATAAACGGTCACTGTTGGATTTGGCGTGGGAAGAAGTGGTCTGCTTGGCGCGGATGTAGGAGCGCTCAGGATCACCGAGACAATGCCCAAATCATTGAGGTTTGCATATGAATTGACCGTCGCCGTTTGAGTGAGTGAAGCTGCAGAATTATCTACGCCGACGACAACCCCAACTGGTACTCCTGGAACAAATGGTCTATTTCCTTCTGACCCGTTAGTCAACAGGTTGTCGCCTGTCTTGATAGTGCCGGAGGGATCGAGCAAGACGAGTGAGTATTCAGTTGAACCCAATCCAGAGAGAACACCAACGCTCTGACTGCGCGCAATGCGAACTCCAACTTTGAAACTTGGATCGCTCAGCAAGAGAACTATTGATGTTGAACTTGTTGTGGATTTAACAACTCCAACGAGACCATTCTGAGATATCACGGTCATGTCAGATCTAATCCCACTTGAGCTTCCTGCATCAATGGTGATGGTCTGGGAAAAGCTAGATGCAGAGCCACGTGCAATAACGCGGGCTGCAGCGACTTTATAATTTCCACGTCCAGCTAAATCTAGGACTGCTTTAAGTTGTGCGAGTTGACCTTTGGTATCTGATTTCTCTGCGAGTCGGCTCTTAAGCAACTTGTTAGTAGCGAGCGCCTGCTTGAGTTCAGCATTTGTCTTGCCAAAATTCTTTACATCTCCGAAGAACCTACCAACCGGAGAAAAAATGGTGGAAACGGTTCTCTGTACTGGCGAGAGAATTGTCTGCGTAACGGACCGTGAACCCTTGGTAAGGCTTACCCCACGCAGATCGAGGGTGATAAAGAAGAGAGCTGTGACTAATAAAATGACGAGCAGTAACCGGGATCGATTACCGCCGCCTCGTGCCACAGATCTCCTTCAAAGAATGGTTGCTACGAACTAACGACGTGGCTCAGAGATCAAGACCTTTTCCAGGGCCTCAAACTCTTCAACGCACTTTCCAGAACCTTCGGCAACTGCTTGGAGTGGACGATCACAAATGTGAACCGGCATTCCAGTCTCGTGGCGCAAGCGCTCATCGAGTCCACGCAGTAGCGCTCCTCCACCTGTAAGTACGATTCCACGATCCATCAGATCGCTAGCCAACTCAGGCGGAGTCTTATCTAGCGTGCTCTTTACGGCGTTAATGATCTGATTCACTGGCTCTTCCAGAGCTTTGCGGATCTCTTCAGCAGATACAAAGATCGTCTTCGGAAGGCCTGTGGCAAGGTCGCGACCGCGAATTTCTGCATCGAGTTCGCCTGGCAACTTATAGGCAGATCCGATGGCCATCTTGATCTCTTCAGCGGTGCGCTCACCGAGAAGAAGTGAATACTCACGTTTTACATAATCGATGATCGCTTGATCGAGTTCGTCTCCACCAATTCGAATCGAGAGAGCTGTAACAATTCCACCCAGCGAGATGACAGCGACTTCAGTTGTGCCACCACCAATATCAACAACCATGTTTCCTGTTGGTTCATGGATGGGCAGACCTGCACCAATCGCGGCAGCCATTGGCTCTTCAATGATGTAAACCTTGCGGGCACCGGCTGCATAACCGGCATCTTTAACCGCGCGCTGTTCCACGCCGGTAATTCCAGATGGGACGCAGACCACGATGCGTGGCTTCGCCAGGTAGCGACGACGATGCACCTTTTGAATGAAGTAGCGGAGCATCCGCTCGGTGGTATCGAAGTCAGCAATCACACCATCTTTAAGGGGACGGATGGCCACTATATTTCCTGGAGTACGACCAATCATCCGCTTTGCTTCAATTCCGACGGCAAGAATCGCACCAGTGTCTTGATTCACGGCGACCACGCTTGGCTCGTTGAGAACAATTCCACGTCCGCGGACATAGACCAACGTATTAGCAGTACCTAGATCGACCGCCATATCGCGACCAATAAAGGACATACGGCTCGGCTTTTGTTTGCTCACAAGAGACCTTTCTTAGAGTTCAGGGAAGAAGATAGAAATTTCACGATCTGCTGACTCAACAGAGTCAGAACCGTGCACAATGTTCTGTACAACTTTGGTGCCTTGATCGCGAGCTAAATCTCCGCGAATTGTTCCAGGTTCAGCCGTTGTTGGATCCGTAGCGCCAGCAAGTTTGCGAAATCCTTCGATCACGCGATTGCCTTCTGCGACGATTGCAACGATTGGACCGGACAACATAAATTCCACGAGCGGTTCAAAGAAGGGCTTGCCTTCATGTTCTGCATAATGGCGGACGAGGAGTGAGCGATCAGCGTTCATCATCTTTAGCGCTGCAATCGAGTAACCCTTGCTTTCGATGCGAGACACAACTTCGCCGACCAGATTGCGCTTCACGCCATCGGGTTTGACCAAGATCAGGGTTCTTTCCATGGGGGAAGTGTATTAGGTACTTCTCAGAGGAAAGAATTGAGGCGATTTTGGGGGAAATTTACTCTGCAGGAGGGTTGGCCAGCAGGGAGGCCCTGACCGCCTCACCCTTGCGGCCTATGAGAAAGGCGCTCACCCAAAGCCCAGCAAAGAGAAACCCTAAGAAATACATTGCTGGGACAACTGCTCCATATGCAATAAGGCAGAGCTGCCAGACCGTCCCTAAATACCAACCGGTCATTTTTTTCATGACTCCCGCCGTCAATAAAATTACTAGAGCCAGGGTCGCTCCCAGCGACAGGGCTAAAGCTCCATGCTTATTCATGGCAATCAAGAGCGCAAAATCCATGACTAAGAACTCCATCGCGAGAACAGCCGCACCTAAAACTCTCATTCGTCGTATCCAGCGATCGAACGAACGATCGCACGCGTCTCCCCGGCTGTCACAACTGAACCCGTTACGACGACCGCAGAAATGCCTTCGCTCACCTGATTGATGAGGGTGCATTGCTCCATTGCATATGTAATGGCTGTGCGCAGGTTGCCCTCTTTAAAAGTTCGTTCCGGCCCGAAGACTCCGACTGCTAACTCAAATAGAGCATCCACTGGTAGCGCGCGATCAGATGAACTCTGCGTCACCACAAGGCGATCAATCACGGGCTCCAACTCTTTAAGCACCCCAAGAACATCTTTATCGCCCAGAATGGCGAGAACGCCAAAGACTGATTCAAAATCGAATTCGTTGGCAAGAGTTTGCGCAAGCGCATGAGCGCCATGTGGATTGTGTGCAGCATCGATGATCAAGGTTGGATCGCGATAGATGACTTCTAGCCTGCCGGGTGAATCAACGTTGGCAAATGCCTTTCGAACAACTTCATCGTCGAGTTTTACACCCGCAAATGCTTCGACCGCCGCTAACGCGACAGCAGCATTAGTAGATTGATGAGCTCCGTATAAAGGGATAAAGATATCTTCGTAGAGACCAAAGACGCCATTGACCGAAACCAACTGACCACCGACAGCGAGGTCGCGCTTTGCCACAGAAAATTCCAAACCTTCGCGATATGGAATTGCGGCTCGTTCAATAACGCGCGCAGTCAGTATGGTAGCTACCTCTGGTGGTTGGGCAGCGAGAACCACGTGCGAACCTGCCTTGATTATTCCTGACTTAGTTAGCGCGATCTCCTCGATCGTGTTTCCTAAATACTCCTGATGATCAAGACCAATGGGAGTGATTACCGAGACCTGGCTCTGAACGACATTAGTGGCATCCCACTCCCCGCCCATACCGGTTTCGATAACAGCAACATCCACTGGAAATTCCGCGAAGGCTACAAAGGCCAGTGCAGTCATCGCTTCGAAGAACGACACTGGGTGGGGCTGGCGGCTATCGATCAAATCAAAATAAAGGGCGACATCGTTATATGTCGCAATCATCCCCTCCGGAGGAATAGGTAGGCCATTAATTGATATGCGCTCTAGGAAACTTTCGAGATGTGGGCTTGTAAAGCGACCGGTGCGGTATCCCAATTCACGGAGCAGTACATCGATCATGCGCGAAGTAGTGGTTTTACCGTTCGTTCCAGCGATATGAATCGTCGGATAAGAAAGCTGAGGACTACCCAGGGCATCGCAGAGGGCGGCAATGCGATCGAGCGAAGGCTCGATACGGGTCTCGGGCCAACGCTTTAAAAGAGCGTCGTAAATCAGATCGAGAGCTTGTAGATCATCTGCCGCGGTCATGTGACTCTATTCAATAGGTAACGCAGCAAGCGCTGCTTCAATACGTACGATATCTGTCGATGTTACTTCTAAGCGTTCTCGAATTTCGGTGACGACTTCAAGAGGTGCCTTCGCCATAAATCCTTCGTTTTCCAGCTTTACCTTAGCCGTTGCTAAGTCTTTCGTGGCTGTCGCAAGATCCTTGGTGAGGCGAGCACGCTCAGCTTTAATATCGATCGCTCCCGTTAAATCAAATTCAACGATGACAGAACCCAATTCGATCTTGGCACTAAAAGGGCCATCTCCGCGATCTGCACGAACAATGAATCGAATCGCATCTTCGTACGCAGAAAGTTCCCCAAGCCCGGTGAACTTTGCAACGATTTTGGAAGATGTTTTGATGCCCTGATCATTTCTGAAACGGCGAATCTCTGTAATGACTTCCTGAATCTCTTTTACCGCATTAAGTGAGGCAGCACTTGTTTGAGTTGTGTTTGCTTTTGGCCATTCGGCAATTACGAGTGATTCGCCGCCTGACAGGTTGCACCAAATCTCTTCGGAGATAAATGGCATTACTGGATGCAAAAGGCGCATGAGTTGATCGAGCACGTGACCCAAGACGCGAGCTGTCTTTGCAGAGCCATCGCCTGCAAAAGTTGCTTTAGTAAGTTCGAGATACCAATCGCAGAGATCATCCCAAGCAAAGTGATAGAGAAGTTCAAGCGCCTTAGCAAATTCAAATTTTTCGAGCAAGGCATCAACTTCGGTGATGGTTTCATTGAGGCGAGTGAGAATCCATTGATCGATGAGATTGAGGGAATCAAATGCTGGAAGCTCTCCGTCGGTATGAGCACCATTCATTGTTGCGAAGCGAGTTGCGTTCCACAGTTTGGTTGCAAAATTACGAGAGCCGGCGATCCACTCTTCGGCAAGCGCTTGGTCGGTACCTGGGTTTGCCATGCGCGCCAAGGTAAAGCGAACTGCATCAGAGCCATATTTATCCATGAATTCGATGGGATCAATGCCGTTGCCACGACTCTTGGACATCTTCTTTCCGAATTTGTCTCGTACTAAGCCGTGCAGTGCAATTGTGTGAAATGGTTGGACGCCATCCATCGCATATAAGCCCAGCATCATCATGCGTGCGACCCAGAAGAATAAAATGTCATAACCAGTGACAAGCACTGATGTGGGATAAAACTTCTTCAGATCCGCGCTCTCTTCGGGCCAGCCCAGCGTAGAGAATGGCCAGAGCCCAGAAGAGAACCACGTATCTAAGACATCTGGATCTTGCGTATAGCCGGCAGGTGGCTCTTCGCCAGGGCCGCAGACAACAACTTCATCGTTAGGGCCGTAGTAAACCGGAATGCGGTGGCCCCACCAGAGTTGGCGGGATATGCACCAGTCGTGCATGCCATCTACCCAATCGAAGTAACGCGGAGAAAGTTCATCTGGTTCGATCTTGACTCGGCCATCACGCACTGCATCGCCCGCGGCTTTTGCGAGTGGTCCAACTTTTACAAACCATTGTTTAGATAAAAGTGGTTCAACGATTGTGTCGCAACGACTGCAATGCCCAACAGAGTGCAGGTATGGGCGTTTCTCTGCAACGATGCGACCTTGTTTGCGCAATTCCGCAACGACGGCGACGCGAGCAACAAAGCGATCCATTCCATCAAATTCTGTATTAGAACCTTCCATTACCGCATGCGTGTTCATAATGATCGGCATTTCGATGCCATGGCGAGTAGCCATTTCAAAGTCATTTGGATCATGAGCGCCAGTAACTTTTACAGCACCCGTTCCGAAATCTGGATCAACTAGCTCATCAGCAATGATTGGAATCCAACGATTAGCTAACGGCAACAAAACTTTCTTGCCGACAAGGTGCGCGTAACGCGGGTCATCTGGGTGCACCGCAACAGCGCCGTCACCGAGCATCGTTTCTGGCCGAGTAGTTGCAACCGTAATCTGCAGATCATCATCGCCGTAACGAACCGAAACGAATTCGCCTTCGATATCTGAATGCTCTACTTCGATATCGGAGAGCGCCGTCATGCAACGTGGACACCAGTTAATTATTCTTTCGGCACGGTAAATCAGTCCATCATCATAAAGTCGCTTAAAGATCGTGCGGACTGCGAGAGATAAACCTGGGTCCATCGTGAATCGTTCGCGAGACCAGTCAACGCTGGCACCCAAGCGTTGGATCTGATCGAGGATTAATCCGCCAGATTCGTTCTTCCATTCCCAAACTTTTTCAACAAACTTTTCGCGTCCCAAGTCGTGGCGAGAGATCCCTTGCGCAGCCAACTGCTTCTCGACGAGATTTTGTGTGGCGATTCCTGCGTGATCCATTCCGGGAAGCCAGAGCGCTTCAAAGCCCTTCATCCGTTTCATACGGATCAATATGTCTTGCAAAGTGAGATCAAGCGCGTGACCGATATGCAGTGAACCAGTTACGTTAGGAGGCGGAATAACGATTGTGAAAGGCGGCTTTTCAGAACTGGCATCTGCCTTGAAGTATTCGGCGTCGAGCCACTTTTTATAGAGACCAGGCTCTATCTCGGCAGGAGAGAAACTCGAAGCAAGTTCCGGACGCTCGTTCATAAGGAGGGAGTCTAGATTAAGTTAAGCGCTCTTCTCTTCAGTGCGCTTTTCGCCCTTAACCGCTCGCTTTGGCCCTGTGCCGCGGTTGATATAGGTAGGAAGAGATTCTTTGAGCACGACTTCTGGGGTAATAACGACTCGTTCTACCTCTTTGAGGGATGGAACTTCATACATGACGCCCAAGAGAGTTTCCTCCATGATGGCGCGCAAGCCACGAGCTCCGGTGCCGCGCTTGATTGCAAGATCTGCCACAACCTCAAGAGCTTCGGAGGTGAATTCGAGTTCGACCCCATCGATATCAAAGAGGCGTTGGTATTGCTTGATCAAGGCGTTCTTTGGCTCGGTCAAAATCTGCATGAGCGCTGGGCGATCGAGTTTTTCGACACTCGTAAGAATCGGTAAACGCCCGATGAATTCTGGAATCATTCCAAACTTGAGTAGATCTTCTGGCATTACTTCCCCGAAGATATCTATCTGATCGATATCAGCTTGAGTCTGCAGGGTCGCATTGAAGCCGACACCAGCCTTGCCCTTGCGACCTTCGATGATCTTTTCTAAGCCAGCGAAAGCACCACCGACGATAAAGAGAATATTGGTTGTATCAATCTGTAGAAATTCTTGATGTGGGTGCTTGCGTCCACCCTGAGGTGGAACCGATGCAGTGGTGCCTTCGAGAATCTTGAGCAAGGCTTGTTGGACACCTTCACCAGATACGTCACGAGTAATTGAGGGGTTCTCGGATTTGCGAGCGACCTTGTCGATTTCATCAATATAGATGATTCCGGTTTCGGCTTTCTTTACATCGAAATCGGCGGCTTGAATAAGTTTGAGAAGAATGTTTTCAACATCTTCGCCAACATAGCCAGCTTCGGTCAGCGCAGTGGCATCGGCAATTGCAAAGGGAACATTAAGCATGCGTGCCAGAGTTTGGGCGAGCAGAGTCTTGCCGCAGCCAGTTGGACCGAGAATCAGGATATTGGACTTTGCCAGTTCGACAGCATCTTCGCGATTTCCGAGATCAGACTGGACTCGCTTGTAATGATTGTAGACAGCAACAGAGAGTGATTTCTTGGCACGATCTTGACCGACTACATATTGGTCTAAAAAGGAGTAAATCTCTTGTGGCTTTGGAACTTCGGTCAAACCGAGCTGTGATGTCTCGTTGAGTTCTTCGACAATGATCTCGTTGCAAAGGTCGATACATTCATCGCAGATGTAAACGCCAGGTCCAGCGATCAGCTTCTTAACTTGCTTCTGCGTCTTTCCACAGAAGGAACATTTAAGGAGGTCGCCGGTTTCGCCAATTCGCGTGGTCATGGGTAAAGGATAAATGGAAATGCAAAAGGCTGGGTGGTTTTTTCCACCCAGCCTGTTCGCTTATAGAAGAATCAAGTTATGGCTTGATTGCCTTACGGCTTGCAAGAACCTGATCGATGATGCCGTAGGCAACTGCCTCTTCGGCGGTGAGAATCTTGTCGCGCTCGATATCTTTGGAGACTTCTTCAACGGTCTTCTTGGAATCTTTAGCGAGCATCTTCTCGAGAAGCGAGCGCATACGCATGATCTCTGCAGCCTGGATCTCGATATCCGAACCTTGTCCGCCACCCTCTGAATAAGGCTGGTGAATCAAAATACGTGCATTTTCCAGCGCCATGCGCTTGCCCTTTGCGCCACCAGCGAGAAGGACGGCCGCAGCAGAAGCTGCTTGTCCGAGGCAGATGGTCATGACATCGGGGCGAACGAACTGCATGGTGTCGTAAATAGCGGTCAACGCAGTGAATGAACCACCAGGTGAGTTGATGTACATCATGATGTCACGATCTGGATCCATCGACTCGAGAGTCAAGAGCTGAGCCATGACATCGTTTGCCACGGTGTCATCAATTGCTTGACCAACGAAAATGATGCGCTCTTCGAAGAGCTTTGTGTATGGATCTAAGCGCTTGTAGCCATACGAAGTCTTCTCTTCGATAGTTGGAAGAACATAACGGCTGGTAATTTCTTGTGACTTATTCATCTCGTTATTCATGCTGTTCCACCACTTCCAGAAACTTGTCCCACAGAACGGACGACGTGATCGACTAGCCCATAACTCTTTGCCTCTTCGGCATCGAACCAACGATCGCGATCTGAATCTGCAGTGATCTTCTCTACTGTTTGACCTGAATGGAAAGCAATGAGTTCTGCCATCTTGCGCTTGGTGAACTTCATCTGATCCGCTTGAATCTTAATTTCTGTGGCTGTTCCGCCAATGCCGCCAAGTGGCTGGTGCATCAAGACGCGAGCATTAGGAAGCGCATAACGCTTGCCAGGTGCGCCCGCAGTTAAAAGGAACTGGCCCATCGATGCTGCAAGGCCCATCGTCACAGTTGCAACATCGTTCTTGATGTATTGCATAGTGTCGTAGATCGCCATACCTGCAGAGACAGAACCGCCTGGTGAGTTGATGTACAAGAAAATGTCTTTCTCTTGATCTTCTGCTGCTAGTAGCAACATTTGAGCGGCAATGGCATTGGCCATATTGTCCTCAACTTGCCCGACCATAAAAATGATGCGCTCACGAAGTAGGCGCTGGTAGACCTGATCGTCTAATCCGCCTACATATTGAGCCGCTGAACGCGCGGTGATTGGATCCACTTTTCCTCCTGACATCAACGCTGAAAGCCCAGCATTAACTCCTGTAATGACAGTAACAATCTTTCGCCTCTAACGCTTCCCAATTTCGGCAACTTTCCCGTTTGGGCTGTTCGCTCTGAGAGAAGTGTTATTCGGAAACCTCGGCAGGAACCTCGGCAGGAACCATTGGCTTTGGACGGAGAGCTTCTAGATCAACGCTCTTGCCGGACTTGGTAACAACCTTGACGCGACCCAGAACAGAAGCCAGCGCCTTGGCACGAGCTACCTCAGAAACCATCGTAGAAACCTGACCGTTCATGGTCACCTCTTGGATGAACTGATCTGGGCTCATTCCATAACGCTGAGATTGGCGCACCAAGTACTCAGTGAGCTCGTTCTCATTTACTGAAACATCTTCAGCGGAAACGATGGTGTCCAAAATAATTTCATATGTGAGTTGCTTTGTGGTTTGGCCAGTGACCTCTTCACGGTGAGCGGTGTCTTCAAGACGACCCTCTCCTTCAAGATGGCTGTTGACTTCATCTTCGATCAAATTCTGAGGAAGTGGAACGGTGAGAGATTCAACGAGCGTCTCTACGAGTTGATCACGTGCAGCAGCACCTTGCTCAAGAGCCTTTACGCGCTCTATGCGAAGTTGAACGTCACTCTTAAGTTCGGCAAGGGTGTCAAACTCCGAAGAGAGCTTTGCAAAGGAATCATCCAGTGGGGGAAGCTCGCGAGTCTTAACTGCTTTCACAGTTACATCGACCTCACCGGTTTCGCCTTCAGGCATGCCCACAAGAGTTGTAGCGAAACGCTTGCTTTCGCCAACCGAGAGGCCTGCCAGGGCATCATCAAGTCCATCAACCATTGTGTTTGAGCCGACTTCGTAAGAAATATCGTTAGCGGTTCCACCATCGAGGGCTTTGCCACCAACTGAAGCAATGAGATCGATCGTGACGAAATCGCCATTTTCAACTGACTTCTCTGCGGTAGTCAAAGTTCCAAAGCGAGCGCGAAGCGCATCAACCTGCTCATCTATTTCTTTGTCTCCGACGACAACATCTTCAACAGTAATTGTCATCTCTGAAAAATTAGGAAGCGAAATTTCTGGACGAACATCTACTTCAACGGTGAAAGTGAATTTCTCTTTATCAACCAATTCAGTGATATCTACCTGCGGGCGGCCGATAGCGGCAATTGCATGCTCTTTCTTGGCGATCGAGTAGAAGTCACCCATCGAGAGATTGATTGCTTCATCAAGGATGGCAGCACGTCCAACACGTTGCTCAACGAGAGCAGCTGGGACTTTGCCTTTACGGAATCCTGGGACAGTAATCTTCTCCGACAGAGCCTTGGTGGCCTTTGTCATATACGGAGCTAGCTCTTCGAATGAAACATCGATAGTTAATTTCGTACGAGTTTCGTTGAGTTTTTCTATGGCGCTTTTCACGAAGGCCCTTTCGACTGATTGGTCTGATTTCTGGTCGGGGCGGGGAGATTCGAACTCCCGGTCTCCTGCTCCCAAAGCAGGCGCGCTAGCCACTACGCTACGCCCCGTCGGCGTAAGTGAGCAGTCTAAGGGTAGAAGTTCACAACTCCCAACCGAAGCCGATAGCCTTACCCCCTGAACGCACGACCCCCCATGGCGGGCGCCCCTAAAAGGCACCTTCCTGTGAGGCAATAATGCGGGTGTAGCTCAATGGTAGAGCCCCAGCCTTCCAAGCTGGCCATGCCGGTTCGATCCCGGTCACCCGCTCCAGCCTTTTAGGTGAGCGATCCCACAAGTTGGACAACATACGTTCCAGCAAAAGTCACCGAATCTACTGAAGTGTTATCCAAGGCTGAAATGGTCGCGCCCAATTGGAATGTCGTAGGAACCGAAGTTCCATCTATCGTCGCTACAACATCCAAATTCGTATCATTTTCCCCAAGTCCAGTTCGATAACTTCGACCATCGCTAATCAAATAACTCATTTGAATAGAAGGTGATCCGCCCAATGCATAGAGACTTATATTGAGCGATGCGAAATCCGTAACTGCTCTAACTCCGTAAATTAGTAAGTGAACAAAATAATCTTTGCCCGGTGCAAAAGTTCCAAATGCACCTGAGGTAACTGATGCCCCAGTCCCGGCTTTTAACTGCTGAGGAAATCCAATTAGGCCAATCGACATTTGCGAAGGTCCAGTTGCGCCTTGAGGACCTGTTGATCCCGTTGCGCCGACTGCGCCAGTAGTTCCGGTTGCACCAGTATTTCCAGTTGCTCCTGCTGGTCCCGTTGGGCCTGCAGCTCCCGCTGGGCCTGCAGCTCCTGTTGATCCCGTTGCGCCGACTGCGCCAGTAGTTCCGGTTGCACCAGTATTTCCAGTTGCTCCTGCTGGTCCCGTTGGGCCTGCAGCTCCCGCTGGGCCTGCAGCTCCCGTTGAACCTGTAGCTCCAGCAGGTCCCGTCGGCCCTGCTGGTCCTGTAGGCCCTGCTGGTCCTGTATCGCCGTTGATACCAG
>TBL_comb47_HYPODRAFT_10000988_pt1 | contig 37543 bp, 26 predicted proteins | sample TroBogypolimnion_40_FD_10682 | JGI IMG/M metagenome (IMG submission 10682)
AAATTCAGAACTCCTTTCCGCAGGCAATGGTGGTCAAAACACTAAACACCATGTGGGCAGGCTTAATGGTTTATCCCGCCATGATTAACAACGGCAATCACATTAATTTTATGTGTGGCAATGATTCTGGTGCCAAACAGACTGTAAGATCATTATTGAATGAATTCGGATGGAAGAATAATAACATTATCGACCTTGGTGATATTACTGCGGCAAGGGGCAGTGAAGCGATCTTACTGATCTGGTTGAGAATCAGGGGCGTTAACCAAGGCGGAGCGTTTAATTTCAATATTGTCAGCTAAGAACTTAGTTTAATCTTTATCAATTTTAATTTAAGGAGATTGTAAACATGAAAAAGTTTCTGATTGAAGTTCCTCATGGCTCGGATAAGCATGCCTGCGATCAGGCGATACAGGTTTTCCTTCAGACCGGCTCCCACTTTTTAACGCATGCTGAATGGGGTTGTCGTGATGGTGAACACAAAGCATGGATCATCGTTGAGGTGGAGAGTAAAGACGATGCCCGGTTTATTCTGCCTCCGCTTTTTAGGTCGACTGCAAAAATCACAGAGTTAACCACCTTTACATTGAATGATATACTTGAACCTCAACAGTTTCATCAAGAATAAAATCCAGGCGATGCAAAACGTACTCATTACAGGGACCAATCGGGGAATAGGCTTTGAAATTGCCCGTCAGCTTTTGAAGAAAGGTTTTTATGTTTTTCTTTCAGGAAGAGACAAACTTAAATTATTAGAGGCTGTCAACAAACTGAAGAACATATCTCCTTCCATAGAAATGGTTGTGATGGATGTCAGCCAGTTTGAAAGTGTAAAAGCAGTCGCCAACAATCTTTCAGAGAGAAATATCCATTTAGATATCATTATCAACAATGCAGCAATTCTTCTTAACGAAGACCGATCACTGACAGGTTCAGGTGATGAGGTTTTAAAAATGACCATTAACACCAATTGTTATGGTCCCATGCGGGTTATACATGCACTTCTACCCTTGATGAACTCTCCGGGCAGGATTATAAACCTATCCAGCAACGGCGGATCGATGTCAGAGCCGGTTGGCGGATGGTCACCTGCTTATTGTGTATCGAAAACAATGCTGAATGCGCTCACCCGTCATCTGTTCCTTGAACTGCTTCCAGGGAGGATTTCGGTAAATGCCGTTTGCCCGGGTTGGGTAAGAACGGATATGGGCGGCAAGTCGGCTTCCCGTACAATCGAACAAGGAGCAGAAACACCAGTGTGGTTAGCTTCAGAAGCATCCCAAGACCTGACAGGTAAATTCTTCAAGGATAAATCGGAAATCAAATGGTGAGTGGATTATTGTGTAGTTAAACAGTTTGACCGTTTTTTTAGACCAATCAACAGAATTCCAGCATATTGTATTTCAGTCAAGAAGCAAAAAGGTTGTCTTTATAATCAGACAACCTCTTTGTTTCCAAGATCACGAGATACATCCCGGATCAATCTATTGCCAACTTTGACAAAAGTTTAAGGTAACCTGCCATTAATCAGAACCGGCGTGTTTCCGACATTTGCGATTGACGGATATGTTCACAAGCTTCGTCAATTTCGGCCTTAAATAATTCATAATCCGTTTGAATCCCATTGATATAGGTACTCCATCCGGAGCTGGCTTTGGCAAAATGAACAGCGTCCTCAATTTCAGCATTGGTAGCACCATAAAGTTTGGCCATTTCAGTGTGGAAATAGGAACAGTAACGGCATTTCATGACTGCGGCTAATCCCACTCCAATGAGTTCACGATACTTGGCTGGGATAGCGGTATCCTCAACCTGGACTTTCTTAAAAAGCTGCCATTCTTCTTCCAGAGAAGAATCGGGCAGCGACTTGAAAAATGAAGGCACTAAACCCATCATTTGTTCAATTTCCTTTAAAACTGCATCACGCCTCATGACTTAGATTTTTAAAATGAATAATTAAAAAACAATGAATATATGTGGAAAACAACCTGACAATCAAAGAGGTTCACATCTCAGACAAAGGGAAAATAAAAATTAGTATTTTTTAACATTCATCAATAGCATGTCTGTGCAGGCATCATGACCGATAGGTTATTGGGAGTGAAAACCAATAAATCAGAATATAAAAGGTCGAATATTTATTCGTTAAGAAATGAGTTATTCGGATACTGATTCCTTAATTGAGAAAAATATGAGTTTTTGATAACGAAGATGAGAAAGTTAACCCCTGCCTGATTTCTTGAATTCAAATTGGGCAAACTCAAGATACAGTTTTGAAAATTTAAAGTTTTACTATCCAAATAAAATAAAAGAAAGGGATGAACCCCTTCATCCCTTTCTTCACTAAACCAAACCAATTCTCTATGAAAAAAACTAATCTAATAACATTATTGCTCTGTACAAATATACGCCGGGATTGAGTTAATTCGATTAAATCAAAGTTAAAGAACTTTAAAACCTCAGCACACTTGTTCTTCTCCAGCGAAGGAAGATTGACTGATATAAACAGGTAAAAAAAGGGCAAAGAAAAAGGATGACCCCAGTCATCCTTCTCTAACCTAACCAAACCTATTCTATGAAAAAAACCTAATGTGTTTATATCTGCTTTGTAACAACGATACAAATATAATTCGTTCTTTAGTTAATATCTATAAATGATCGTTAAGTATTGTTAAGATTTTAAGAACCAACCCGATAAACTAAATCTAAAAACAAATTACTGACAAAAAAGTTCCGCTATAAGCCGGAAATATCAGGAGCAGAGCGAATATTGAGAAAAGATAACTGAAGGAGCCGGAATCGATCAAATCAGCAGTTGTCTCCTCGCTCTTTGTTTGGAAAAAAACTTTGCTTTATTCAATTATAGATTAATTTTAAGATGAACAAAATTAAAGCATCCAAAGTTTTTTTGCTTCATCAATGAATGTATATATTTGTGTTTCTATGATTGATAAAATATAATAATGTGTTGTGCGTTTGTCAAGGTGATTGAACAAAACTTAACCAAAGTAAAAGGATAATTTTTGGAATGCTGAATAATTGAACTATTTTTGTAATTTATAATTTATCAACTCGCTACATATCAATAATCTATAAATTAATACTCTATGACAAAGTACGTTTATACGTTCGGAAACGGTGCAGCTGAAGGAAAAGCTGATATGAAAAATTTACTTGGAGGCAAAGGTGCAAACCTTGCAGAAATGAACCTGATTGGCGTTCCTGTTCCTGCCGGATTCACAATTACTACTGAAGTTTGTACAGAATACAATGCGCTTGGGAAAGACGCAGTTGTTACAATGCTTAAAGCAGATGTTGAAGCTTCAATGATAAAAACCGAAAAAATAATGAATGCAAAATTCGGTTCAAAAGGTGAGGCTTTTCCACTTTTATTATCTGTGCGTTCAGGTGCAAGAGCCTCAATGCCTGGTATGATGAATACCATATTGAACCTTGGTATGAACGACGACACTGTAAAAATTGTTGCTGAACAATCAGGAAATGAGAAATTTGCATACGATTCTTATCGTCGGTTTATTCAAATGTATGGCGATGTTGTAATGGGAGTGGCTGGTGAAGAAAACGAACATGATCCGTTTGAGCTGGTACTTGACAGAGTGAAAGACACCAAAGGATACGCTTCTGATACTGATTTTACTGCTGAAGACCTGAAAGGAATTGTTGAGGATTTTAAAGCTGTTGTTCGCACAAAAGCAGGAAAAGACTTCCCAACTAATCCATGGGAACAACTATGGGGCGCTATTTGTGCTGTATTTGATTCATGGAATACTGAAAGAGCTATTCTTTACCGTAAAATGGAAAAAATTCCTAACGAGTGGGGAACAGCAGTAAATGTTCAGGCAATGGTTTATGGTAATATGGGTGACACTTCGGCTACCGGTGTTTGTTTTTCACGCGATGCTGCAACAGGCGAAGATATTTTCAACGGAGAATATCTGATCAATGCTCAGGGTGAAGATGTGGTATCAGGTGTTCGCACCCCACAGGAAATCACTATTGAAGGTTCAAAAAGATGGGCAGAACGTGCAGGGTTGTCTGAAGCCGAAAGAGCATCAAAATATCCATCACTCGAAGAATCAATGCCTGCTGTTTATAACGATTTAAATGCAGTTCAATCTAAACTTGAAAAGCATTACAAAGATATGCAAGACATGGAGTTCACCATTCAGGATGGTAAACTTTGGATGTTACAAACCCGTAACGGAAAACGTACCGGATCTGCTATGGTTCGCATGGCCGTTGAAATGGTTGAGCAAGGTTTGATTGACGAAAAAACTGCTTTATTACGTCAGGAACCAAACAGACTGGACGAATTGCTTCACCCGGTTTTTGAAAAATCCGCAAAAGCTTCAGCAAAAGTATTATCGAAAGGCTTACCGGCATCTCCGGGAGCTGCAACCGGGAAAGTTGTATTTACAGCTACAGATGCTGAAGAATGGGCTGCCAGGGGTGAAAAAGTTATTTTGGTTAGACGGGAAACTTCTCCTGAAGATTTAAAAGGAATGTACGCTGCCGAAGGTATTTTAACCGAACGAGGAGGTATGACTTCACACGCTGCAGTTGTTGCACGTGGTATGGGAAAATGTTGCATTTCGAGTGCTGCAGGAATTTCTGTATCACATACTTCTCTAACAATTAAAGGAAGAGTAATTAAACAGGGTGAATATATTTCATTGGATGGTTCAACCGGTATCGTTTACGATGGTAAAGTTGCAACCATTACTCCAAGCCTGGATGGCGATTTCGGTAAATTAATGAACATCGCTGACAAACACACCAGAATGTCTGTAAGAACGAATGCCGACACACCAAACGATGCCAGATTAGCTCGTGAATTTGGTGCAAAAGGAATTGGCCTTTGCCGCACCGAACACATGTTCTTTGAGGGTGAGCGCATTAAAGCCATGCGCGAAATGATTCTTGCTGATGATGTTGCCGGACGCGAAAAAGCTCTTGAAAAACTATTACCAATGCAACGTAGCGATTTCGAAGGAATTTTTGAAGCTATGGCCGGTTACGGTGTAACCATTCGTTTGCTCGATCCACCACTACACGAATTTGTTCCTCACGAAGAAGAGAACCAACTCGTAATGGCAAAAGAATTGGGGATTTCGGTTGAGCAGGTAAAACTGAAAGTGGAATCACTACATGAATTCAACCCAATGTTGGGACATCGTGGATGTCGTTTGGGAATCACTTATCCTGAAATTACTGCCATGCAGTCAAGAGCAATCATTGAGGCTGCCCTTAACCTAAAGGCCAGAGGCATTGATGCCCGTCCGGAAATCATGGTTCCATTGGTAGGAACAGTCGCCGAATTAAAGAATCAGACTGAAATTATTCGTGCCACTGCTGAAAAAGTTTTTGCTGAAAAAGGAGCCCGCATCGACTATTTGGTAGGGACTATGATCGAGATTCCACGTGCAGCTTTAACTGCCGACCATATTGCTGCTGAAGCAGACTTCTTCTCTTTCGGAACCAATGATTTAACCCAGATGACTATGGGTTACTCACGTGACGATGCCGGAAAATTCTTACCAGATTACCTGAGTCGTGGAATTCTGAAAGAAGATCCATTCCAGGTTTTAGATCAGAACGGAGTTGGACTTTTAGTCGAAATAGGTGTTAACCGAGGCCGTATGACTAAACCAGACCTGAAGATTGGTATTTGCGGCGAACATGGTGGCGAACCAAGTTCAGTAGAATTCTGCGACAAAGTTGGAATGAATTACGTTTCATGTTCTCCATTCCGTGTACCAATTGCACGTGTTGCTGCGGCACAGGCTAACATCAAACATTCGAAGTAAAAGGATTAAGGAAACCGGGATAAGGAAAAACCCTTCCGATACAGGCTGGGGAAACTGAAGACCGGTTGAATGATTCAAACATATAATGAAAGGGAATAATCCGAGAGGGTTGTTCCCTTCTGTTATTTAATAATGCAAAAAGTTTTGTAGATAAAATTCCAGACCTTACCGGCACTAGGGAAAAATGAATAGGTCAAAATCAAAGCTCATTGATTTACAGATTAATTTTTCGTAGGATATTGTAAAATCACATTATATTTGTTGGAATAATCATTTTTAGATAGGCTATACAAACGTTAAACTTATATTACCATGAAAAAAATAATTTTATTGATGTCGCTGTTCATGATTTCCGGCATCTACCTATCGACTCAGGCGAAAACGAAACAAGTCACTATAAAGTCAGGTGAAAAAATATTTCTGGCACAGGCTGACAAATCTTTAGCTTTAATCGAACAGGCCGCTCAAAAGATATCAATAAAGGGTGTTGCCATTGTTGCCTTTATCCCGGGTGAAGAAACAGACTCGTGGACCTCAAAAATGAAAGTTGTGGGTCATTTAACCAACAATAAGGACAATCTGCTTGGCATAGCCAGTGCAAAAGCTGCAGAGATGGCCGCCACTCATATGGACAGCGGCAGTGGAGTACGTGAAACCTATTCAGGTGAACTGGGTTACAAGGGCGGATTAATTAAAAAGGTAAAATCAGGATACCTGATTGCAGCATTTTCGGGCGGAAGCTCTGAACAGGATCTGGAAGTAGCTAAAATAGGACTGGATTGGCTCCTGAAATATTATTAGCTTCGCAGCTTGTATTGCATAATAAAAACTTAACAGCATAAGCATGAAAAACTCGAAAACTTGGCATGAAAAACATAGGGAGACATTAAGTTTTGGTGGCCGTATAGCTGACGCAGTGGCAAATGGGATGGGTTCATGGAGGTTCATTATTATACAAACAATATTAGTAGTTCTTTGGATGGGGTTAAACCTGGTGGGCTTTATATATCATTGGGATGTCTATCCATTTATCCTGCTCAATTTAGTATTCTCAACTCAGGCAGCCTATGCCGCCCCAATTATCATGATGTCTCAAAACAGGCAAAACGAGCGCGACAGGATGCATGCCGAAGAGGATTACAAAACCAATATCGATGCAAAGCAGGAAATAGAAGCCTTATCGATTATGCTGAAGTCAATCGAGGTGGAAAAATTAGATAAGATCATTGAGATGTTGCAGGAACAGAAAAAAAATTCAACGAAATAAAGTCTAACCTATTTACAATTCAGATCAATCATCTCCTGAATGGATTTACTGCAAACAGGGCAAAACACATCGGTTGTGTGAAGGTTATTCATCAGACAATTGATTGAGGGGCGGTAAATACCTTTCGACATATAACCGCCTCCTTCATAAACTCCAAGTTTATCAATGTTCCGCTGAGTTTCAGGGGTCGGGATCTTTGTTCCCTCAGGTAACATGCTTTTCCATTTTTTATCGAAATTCACCAGTGTAGTCAGATTTGGTTCCCAGGGTTCCACCTCGGCAGGATAGAAGTCGGAATACTCCACCCCCCCGACATATTCGTCGGCCAGCCCTGCAAACAGATGGCCAAACTCATGAAGATAGATCTTTCCCGATTCCTCGGTATGATGAGCTGCACTGATTCCATAGAAATTATAAACAGCGCCACCGCCATATTTATTCGTATTTGCGAGTATATAGATATAGTCGTATGGGGCATTTCCTGCCACATCACGGACACCCTGAAAATCTTTAACCATCAGGTATCTATCGGAATCGAAGGTGTAATAGGATGAGTTTAAACGTGTTTTTTTCCAGATATTATTTCCCGGAACATCAGTACCGGAATCTTTTGATGCAGCCCAAACACCACGGATATTGAACTTGTCCTTATTTGTTGAATAGGGAGCGGTGGAGAATAATTCTTCGGCAAATTTCATGCAATCATCCTTAAAAAGCTTTTGCTGGTTCTCAGTGTATCCTTCGGGTAACAATACGATATCGACTTTTTTAGCGGGATCACCGGAATGGACCACATCAAAAACCGGAAGTTTCTCTCTTTCATTTTTTATAAAATAACTTTTCGGATCAACTGTATATTCAAATTTCTTCTCTGCAATCCCCTTTTTGTTTTTACTAATGATTGAAACAACTACCTTTCGTTGTGGAAAGGGCATGATCAAGGATTCAGGGTAACAACATTCAGTTATTTTTGCTTCCGGAGTGGTTTGCCATTCACTAAAAAGAGTACTATAGCCCCGTGAATAGATCAATTCATGTGTATCCAAAGTCCGTACTTCTACCAATTGATTTCCGTACCCTTTGGTATCAATCAGGCTTTCTTGTGATCCGGCCCAATAGGGCTCCTGGATTAGTTCCTTGAAAAAATACTTCTCGGAATCAGCATTCCCGCAATGATAATAATCGAGCCGCAGAGTCTTCTCTTCAAAGAATTTATTGAATTGGGCAACTGATCTTTGAGCAAATAACAGAACAAAAGATATGAATAAAAAGTACTTCATAGATTTAGAATTATAAAAACCAACAATAAGACCAAATATAGCACAATAAAACTCTTAACAGTATGCGGATTAGCATGAATTTGATACATTAACAAAGATTCTCTGAAAAAATCCAGTTGAAGTAATTGGGGATTGTTCCCTGTGACATTTAACTTTTTATCCATTTGGTAATTCAATCATTCTCTCATCTATTTTTTACTAAATTTGAAACCCACATAATTTTGGTAATCTATAAACTATTAATCAGTGATAAAGACATTAAAACTGATTTTCTTTCTTGGATCTGTTCTTCTATGCTCACAATTACAGGCAATAGGGCATTATCAACCAAAAATGGCCAATCCGGTACTTGAATCCTGGCGCTGGACTAATTTCCCGGAATATGATACAATCCATATATCATGCATGGTGAAAGGGAAAGATGGCGGAATGTGGATGGGAATCGGCAATAAGGCCGTTTATTTCGACGGATATAAAACCAATTCCTTTATACCTGATAGTACAGATATTCAATCACTTGTTTTCGAAAAAGGTAATACGCTTTTGGTCGCTACTTCGAAAGGCATCTTCAGATTCAAGGAAGGTAAATTCAATAAAATATTGAATTTCAGTTTTAACAGTCAACGGAATTTCATCACGGATAACAATAAAGATAGTTGGATTGGTTCTGATTTCGGACTTATCCGGATCACAACTGAGTCAATCTACTGTCTGAATCCACAAGGATACTTTGAAATAAGTGGTAATGGATCGGTGATAAATACATTAAGGCTACAATTATCCAATGATTATCGGATTAATTCGGTTCAGGAAATAAAATTTCCGGTTTACAATCTGGATATCGACCAGCAATCCCGTGTTTGGATGGCAGTTGATTTACCCGGCAAGAATATGGCAAACATCGAACTGAAAGGATTACCAAATAATTTGCCGATCTGGAAATTCATCAATGCACCTGCTCTTTCAGTCTTCGATATTTCAGGAATCTGCGAAAACAACAATTCTGTCCTGGTAACGAGTACCAATGCTAATGTCATGCTTTTGCAATACCTGATTTCCAAAGATAAATGGGAAGGTATAAACCTGAAAAATCTTGGTGGCGATAATGTTCAGTCCTCAATTCTAAAATCTGCGGATGGGACTGTCTGGATTGGTGGTCACAGCAAACTATATTCACTAACATCTTCAGGGTGGACGGTTTATCAGTATCCAGGAGTAACCCTTCCGCTTTCATATATTGAAATCTATCTGGATGATCTGGATAATCTATTTGTATATGGAGCCAGTGGTAGCTTAATGAAACTTGATCTTTCTGATAAAAGGTTCTGTACTTATTATGGCTTGAATTTTCAATGTAATACTCCTGATGGTAAGTATTGGTTCACCACAAATAAGGGAAATGTCGTTTCGAGCGATCCTCTTCTGCAGCAATTTCAAGAATATACAACAAATGATGGCTTAATGGATATGGCCATGACCTTGCATTATTCAAAGACGGGTGGACTCTGGGCCGCCGGAAGTCACAAAGAGAAAGCCGCCATTGCCAGATACCAAAATGAGCACTGGAACCTGAGTCTGTTTCCTGAATTATACCTTGGAATTGCTTATAATGGCATTTGCGATTTGGGTGATTCTGCCATTGCCTTTCCGGTAAATGGTATCCTCGAACTGAATAATACAAATTATATGGGTGGATTTGTAGAGTACAATTACAAGCATTCGGTTTGGGTGAGTATTTCAAAAGATAAGGTACCTCAACGAATTCCATCCATTGGACAGACTTCTGATGGAAGACTTTGGTTCTCCGGGAACAACTTCATGAGTTTTAACGGTAAAAAGTCCTTCCGGGTTGAACTTCCGGTTAAATCATCAACATGGACCGATGATATAGGTATTACGTCTTCAGATCATATCTGGGTAGCCCAGGGAGGAACCGGCCTGTTTTGTTATGACGGAAAGAAATGGATACGCTATACTACCTACAACAAACTGGCAAGCAATATGGTAACGAACCTACTGATCGAAAACGACAGCTCGGTTTATATTGCTTCCGACAAAGGGATTTCATTTTTTGACGGCAAGCAGTTCACTCCCCAAATCATTCATCCAGAAATAAACATACAGCGCGAACGTGGATTTCTTCGGAAGTCAACAGATGGTGCACTCTGGATTAACCAGGCTACGCGCGAATGGTATCTGTATGATTTTAAAAACTCTGCAGAAGATCCATCCGTCTTTAAAACCATCGTCTACCATAAAGAAAATAAAGCTCCTCAAACGACTATCGCATTATCAGACCGTGAAATTTTATCCTCTGGAAATGTTATGATTGCATATAGCGGAATCGATTACTGGAATCAAACCCCGTCAGGCAAAATTCAGTTTTCGCATAGACTGAATCATGAATCATGGTCTCTTTTCTCAGAAGAAAAATCGAGCGTTTTTCTTGATTTGACTTCCGGGAAGTATATGCTTGAGGTTCGGTCACGTGATCTGGATGGAAACATTGAGCAACATCCGGCCCGGATTTCATTCACCATCCTGCCGCCGGTATTCCTGCGAAGTTGGTTCATTCTGACTATTCTTACATTCCTTGGGATTATTGGATGGTTGCTTATTCGCCTTTATATCCGTGACAGGCAGATTCACGAAATGGATCAGTTGAAACTAAGATTGTTTACTGACATTTCGCATGAACTTAAAACTCCACTAACACTTATATCATTGCCGCTCCAAAAGCTACTCGATAGGTCAAATCTAAAAGATGAAACCAAAAATAGCCTTGAACTGATATATACCAATGTTCAAAGACTTTCAAATCTGGTCACCCAGGTGGTAGATTTCCGACGACTCGAAGCAGGCAAAATTCAACTTGAAATAAGTCCTGGCGATCTTATTCTGCATCTCAGAAATATCTCGAACTATTATACTCCTTTGGCACATGAGAAGAATATCACTTTCGAATTCACTTGCAACATTAAGGAGAGTTGGGTAAAATATGATGCGGACAAGCTTGAAAAGATCGTTGTAAACCTACTTTCGAATGCATTCAAGTATACCCCTGAAAATGAAAAAGTGGAATTTATCGTACAAGTTGATCCATCCTCAGAAAAGTTAAATTTTTGGGTAAATGATTCTGGTCCTGGTATTCCACAGGAGATGCAACAGAATATCTTTGACCGCTTTTACAGGCTTCGGAGTGAAAAATTCAATCGTATTCCCGGAAGCGGAATTGGATTGTCACTTGTGAAAGAATTAATAAGCCTCCATCACGGAACCATAGAAGTAATCAGCGATGGTATTCATGGTACCAGCTTTCATGTGATCCTTCCACTGATTCCAGCAGAAAAAACAAATGACACCAGCCAACAGATAACTGAAAACTTTGATCTGAGCAAATTTGATTCAACCGAAAAAGCTTCAATACTACTTATTGAGGATGAAGAGCCGATGCTACAATTTGTGTCTGCCGAATTAAAAAATTATTTTGAAGTGAAAGGTGTTGGTTCTGTAGAAAAAGCTTATGAATGGCTATCAGGGGAACTCCCTGATTTGATTATTACCGATGTGATGTTACCAGGAATGTCCGGCATAGAGTTTTGCAAAAAACTAAAGACTGACCAAAACACCAGTCATTTACCGGTTATTTTACTAACAGCACACGACACTGAAAATGATATTGTGGAAGGATTGGCAACAGGAGCCGACGATTATATTACCAAACCATTCCGGATGAAGGAGCTTCTTGCCCGTTGTTACAACCTTATTGAGAACCGTAAACGATTGAAAGACCGTTTTGCAGAGGATGATGAACCCGAAGGTAAAGCGTATGCCCAAAACCCTGCCGATCATGATTTTCTCGACAAAGCTATTCGATTGGTAAACGATAATCTTGACAATGCTGAGTTTGATGTTCCTCAGTTCTGCCAGTCAATGAATACAAGCAAAACGCTTTTGTATTCCAAACTTAAGGCATTGACCGGCCAGTCGGCTACCGAATTTGTACGTAACATCAGGCTGAAAGAAGCCAAAAAGCTGTTGATAATTAATGGACATCAATATACCATTGCCGAAATCAGCTATAAGGTCGGCTTTAATGATCCGCTCTATTTTTCGCGTTGCTTCAGGAAGTACTTTGGAATTCCGCCTTCAGAGGTAGCAAAAAAGGAATAAATTGATTTCTATACTCAGCAGGTAACTTAAGTTCATACAGTTCCGATCCAATAACTCTAAACCAAAATGTATTTGAATTGAAAAAGTAATGATATCTTCGTCAAATAACTTAAATTCGTCAAACAATACTTAAATATTATGAAACTCAAAGCCTTCCACAAATTATCATACGGAATGTACCTGATTGCCACGGAGTATAAGGGTAAAAAGGCAGGATATATAGCCAACACTACATTTCAGGTCACTTCAGAACCTGAACAACTGGCCATTTCATGTCATAAAAATAATCAAACAACACAGTTCATTCTTGATTCAGGTATTTTCTCTGTTTCTGTCCTGAAGAAAGAAGTGAACATGAAAATCATAGGCGACTTTGGTTTTATGTCTTCAACTGATATCGATAAATTCAATGGGATCAATGTCATCAAAGCTAAAACCGGCGCACCTATAGTCCTTGACAGCTCAGTGGCATGGTTCGATTGCAGGGTAGTGAAGTCCGTCGATTTGGGTTCGCATTATCTGATCATTGGAGAAGTACTTGACTCAGACCTGATTTCGAATGAAGAACCATTGACTTACCAATACTACCGTGAGAAATACAAAATGCTTTCGCCAAAGAACTCACCTACTTTCATAGAAAAGTCTGCATTGGATGCAGAGACGTCAGTGGTCGCTGTTGATGAGAAAATGCCGGAACCGGAGCATGAACACGTATTTAATGGTGAAAGCTATGTTTGTGCAATTTGTGGATTTACCTATAATCCTGAGGAAGGCGACCCTTCGATGGGTATCTCACCAGGAACAGCTTTTGAAGATTTACCGGAAGATTACCGTTGTCCAATATGTAATGCAACAAAGGAATATTTCAAGAAAGCATAGAGAAGATCGAAGACAGAAGACCGGAGAACTTACAACAGTAACATTTCAAACAGTAGAAACAACAGAAACATTTCAAACATTCACATTAAAGGATGAAGAACAAGAACTACAACATCGCATTGACACAACTTTCACTGGATGGATCTCCTGAAGTGAACCTTAAAAAATGTCTGGAATGGATTCGTAAAGCAGCTAAACAGGGAGCAAACGTGATTTGTCTGCCCGAATTATATAGTTCATTTTATTTCTGCCAAAGCGAGAATCACGATTATTTCGATTTGGCCGAACCCCTGCACAACGATTCCTACAAGGCTTTCAGCTCACTCGCAAAAGAACTGTGTGTAGTTTTGATTGTGCCTTTCTTTGAAAAACGTACTGCAGGTTTATACCACAATTCGGCTTACATCATCGATACTGATGGTTCTCAGGCTGGTTTGTACCGCAAGATGCACATTCCTGATGATCCGGGTTACTATGAAAAATTCTACTTTACACCGGGCGATCTTGGGTTCAAAGCATTCGATACCCAGGTTGGTAAAATCGGAACATTAATATGCTGGGACCAATGGTATCCTGAAGGAGCGCGAATTACTGCACTTCAGGGAGCCGAAGTACTCTTCTACCCCACTGCCATCGGCTGGCATCCTTCTGAAAAAGAAGAATACGGTAAAAAGCAATATGATGCCTGGCAAATTGTACAGCGTGGTCATGCAGTTGCCAATGGTATTTTTGTAGCTGCCTGCAACCGTGTTGGATTTGAGAAATCAGTTGAATCATCGGCAGGAATTGAATTCTGGGGAGCCTCTTTTATTGCCGGTCCACAAGGCGAAATCCTTGCCCAGGCCTCACATGACAAGGAAGAAATAATCATGGCTGAAGTTGATCTTACTTTGTTGGAAGACGTTCGCCGCAACTGGCCTTTCCTGCGCGACCGGAGGATTGATGCCTATGGAGATATCACAAAGCGATTTATCGATTAAAGAGGATAAACAACGTTTTTAATTTCATTTATGAAACCCATTTCATTATGAGACTTAATAAAAAATGGAGCCTTTTGTTCCTTGCTCTATTCTTTATAATTATTGCAATGAGCTGTCGGAGGACAAAAATTGATGTCAATGACAGTTTCGAAGTTTCCCGTCTGAACCATATCTGGACTATGGATAGAATGGAATTACATTCTTATGAAATTCAATCAAAGATCTTTCGTAAAGGGAAACGTGCTGCAAAAATCACCCTGATAACAGGGGATATTGTTGAACCTGCTACGGATAAAGATAAAGCTACAGAGCGTGATGAATTGATGGAAAACAGTTCTCTCTTTTCCATCGAGGACAACAAATACGAATATCAATTTAGCATGTTTCTTCCCGAAACTTTTCCCATTGTACCAGTTCGTCTGGTTATTGCACAATGGAAACAGTATTGTTCAGGTTGCGCATGTTCTGAATATAGTCCGATTCTTGCCATAAGGTATGTGTCAGGGAAACTGTTCATTACTCTTCAGACTGATAGTGTTCGGCAAACTCTTTATGAACTTAAAGATGAAATTCGCAATCGCTGGTTGGATTTTAAATTTCAGATACGATTTTCAAGACAAAGCAATGGAGAAGTTACAGCCTATCTGAATGAAAAGAAAATAATAGACTATAAAGGGATGACAAGCTATTCGGAAAGTTGTGGATTCCTCTCAAAAAAGAATAGGTACTATTTCAAAATGGGCTTATATAGAGATCGAATGCCAGAACCTATGTCAATTTTCATTGATGAATACGGGAAAAAAGAAATGGCTGAAGATAATGAACAGCTAACTATTACCAAATAAGAACATTACAGGTTACTCATTAACAGTTTGAAACTATATAATCCAATGAATAATATATCCCGACGATTCCCTGCTGAATGGGAGAAACATCAGTCAACACTATTATCATTTCCATCTGAAGGTCGTGACTGGCCGGGCAAGTATCATGCCATCAAATGGGCATTTGTTGAATTGATCAAGAAAATAACCACTTACGAACCCTTGATTCTGGTTGTGAAGTCAGACGAACTGCAGCAAAAAGTTAAGGTAATGCTCGAACAGGCACATGTTGATCAATCGGTGATAAGTTATATCATTAAAGATACCAACAGAAACTGGATGCGCGACTCAGGTCCGGCTATTGTAAAAACTGCCAATGTTGGACTGGAAGCTATCCAATTTGGATTTACAGGTTGGGCCAAATACAAGAACCACAAGAAGGATCAGGGAATTCCTGAAGCAGTTGTCAGTCATTTGGGTATTCCAATCACACAAGCCATTTACAACAATAAACTGGTGGTATTGGAAGGTGGTTCTATTGATGTCAATGGACAAGGAACGCTGATAACTACGGAAGAGTGTCTGATGGATCCGGTTCTGCAAGTTCGCAACAAATGCTTCAAAAAAGAAGATTATGAAAATGTATTCCGTGAATACCTTGGAGTAACCAACACCATTTGGCTCGGAGAAGGCATTGAAGGCGATGATACGCATGGACACGTCGATGACATTTGCCGCTTCGTCAACCGGAATACGGTGATTGCCGTTCAGGAGAATGATACCAACGACCCGAACCACCCTAAACTGGAAGCAAATCTGAAAATACTAAGGAATGCTATAATCGAAAACGGTGAAAAACTGAATATTGTGACCATACCCATGCCTGGAAGAATTGACTTCGAAGACCTGCGTTTACCTGCAAGTTATGTGAATTTCCTGATGACTAATGGCTGTGTGTTAGTGCCTACCTTCAACGATAAAAACGACTTTAAGGCACTCGGAATATTAACTGATCTATTTCCTGATCGGGATGTAATTGGCATCAATGCAGTTGACTTGGTATGGGGACTCGGAACCCTACATTGCCTAAGTCATGAAATTGCAGGATGATTTGTATAACAAATGATGTTAACTCTGTCTTACTTCTGTCTCGATTCGATCACTTCAAATTGTTGAGGGTAATTTTTCCTCATGCATAAATCGCAATTCGTCTGAATCCTTCACCGAACCTCCACTATCCACCACCGGGATATGCAATGAAAGTTACCTGTACTCTATTCACCTCCCCGATATAAACCCCTACTAAACCCTTCTGTAAATTTGCATGTTTATAGTTTAGTCCAGGTATGTTTTTTGTAAGTATACTTACAGAAAACTTACAGAAACCATACTCAAAACATACATAAACTAAAGAGAGTTCATATCGTGTTCCCTGACCATTACCGGTTCGGTCTGATTCCAATCCTCCAGTTCAGCTCTTCATCATTCGAATCGTTTCGAAAGATTCTGAGGATTCAAATTCCTGCTTCGATGGTGAGAAATAGAGGTAAAGAGTTTGTGATCACTGCCTGTTCTTAGGAGGATTTGATTACTCATATTGATATATTCACACGCATTCCATCCTGGACTATCAAGGGATTTCTTGTTTTATTCAGATATAATCCGAATATAATAACACAGAGGTATGACTTATAATAGATACATTCCCATTGAAGAAGATTAGAAATGAGACATTTGTATATTCGACAGCTACTCGTCGTGCTCTTTTATTTTGCTGTGTTTTGAACCATAAATAAAATAAAGCATCAGACCTATCACAAGCCAGATACCAAAACGGTACCAGTTGGTTACACCCAATTCGCTCATCAGGTATAGATTGGTGAGCAGTCCAAGCACCGGAATTAGTGACCATTGTTTGACCACTGCCTGAAAGGTGATAACCAATGAAACAATACAAAATATCAGAAATGGGAAATGATTACGGATGATCTCAAAAAGTCCTGAACCGGTTGAATTGTCGTTTACCACAGCGGAACTTTCAAATCCTGAGGTCCAGACAATCAATAATATGATTGCCCAGATTGGCAAAAGATATTTTCGGCTGTCGGCATAAGGAACCCGAAACCCTCTCCCATCGTGCTTTTGTTTTCCGGTCGGATTCATGATTATAATTCCACCGGAAACAAGGATAAAAGCAAACAAGGTTCCAATGCTTGTGAGGTCGGTCACTTCTATAAGATTCAGGAAAAGTGCAGGTACTGCCACTACGAATCCGGTTAGAACAGTTGAAAAGGCGGGAGTCCGGTATTTCGGATGAAGACGTGCAAATATAGGAGGCAGAAGTCCATCACGGCTCATACTCATCCAGATTCGTGGCTGGCCTAATTGGAAAACCAGCAAAACACTCGCCATGGCAATGACGGCGCCGGCTGCAATTACTCCGGAAAGCATAGTGAGGTGTAGTTTGGTAAATACAAAAGCCATAGGATCAGAAACACCCAATTCGTTATACGGCACCATTCCCGTAAGCACCAAACTGATTAGCACATAGAGGATCGTTGTAATCAACAAAGCGTAAAACATTGATAAAGGTAAATCACGCCTGGGATTTTTACATTCCTCTGCAGTTGTTGAAATGGCATCGAATCCGATGTAAGCAAAAAATACACCTGAAACACCTTTCAAAACTCCGCCAATTCCATTGGGAGCAAATGGACTCCAGTTTTCGGGTTTTACATAGCATGCTCCAATCCCAATGACCATCAGCAAAATAATCACCTTTAGCAGTACGAAAAAGTTATTGGTAATACGTGATTCCCTGATACCGATATAGCAAATCCAGGTTATAACGAAAACGATAAATAAGGCAGGAAGATTGGCAACCATATGGAAGTTGCCTATTTGTGGTGCAGTAGTCCATGCACTATATGCATCACTAAGGGCAGGAATTAATTTTGCCAAAGGAGTTCCTGCATTCACTGCTTCCATGGCAGCATGATATCCACGTGATGCACTCAGGAAATCGGTTGAAAGATAGGCCGGGATATGCATTCCAAGACCATCCATTAATCCGGTAAAATATCCGGACCAGGAGATAGCCACTGCAATATTCCCTATGGCGTACTCCATGATCAGATCCCACCCAATAATCCAGGCAATCAATTCACCAAAACTTACATAAGCATAGGTATATGCACTTCCGCTAATCGGAATAGATGCAGCGAACTCGGCATAACACATGGCTGATAGTCCGCATGCAATGGCTGTAAATACAAAAAGCAACGAAACTGCAGGACCACCACTGGCAGCAGCATTCCCAATAGTACTGAAAATCCCGGCACCAACAATAGCTGCAACACCCAATGCCGTAAGATCGATAACACGCAGATTGCGTTTCATTCCACCTGTGCTTCTTTCCAACGATTCCGCATCATCAATAATATGCGAAATGGACTTTTTCCGAAAAAGGTTTTCAAAATTCATCCCATGAAATTTGTGTTAGTAATCTGATCATTAGCTATCAGTTACAACAATTAGCTAAATATTTTACGAATTTCAGCATATGTTCCATTAGTTATCCAATATGCATAAATTACTAATTACAAACAACTTACACATACAAGACTGTAAATATACATGCATAACCAGAGTTAAAGAAAAGAATAAATTGCAAATAACTAAAATTTTAGGGGTAACCTTTAACGGGAATTAAGAATATATTGTAGTTTCGCGCTAATTACATTTTGGTAAATTAAATTTAACTAAGAATTAAACCATCGTCCAATGAAAAAAAAAGGTCTCTTCAAGTTTATTCTGATTCTCCTTTTTAGTTTAGTTCTAAATTTTTATGCCCAATCTCAGAACCATAAATATTTCATTATTACAGGTAAAATAATCTCTGAATCAGAATTTGTTGATAGCGGTTCAATCCAGATTACGAAGAATGATCATTCAACTGTTATTTCTGAAATACCCAAACATGGCAGATTCAGACTGGAACTTAACTACAATACCGAATACAGGCTTACTTTTAAAGAAAAAGGCTTTTTACTAAAAACTATACTTGTCAACACCGGGATTCCAAACAAAGCGATAGAAACGCAGGATAATTTTCCACATTTCCTTATGGCTGTTCGGCTTTTTAAAGATAATCAGGATGCTGCCAATATGTATTCTGAAAAAGAGATTCAACAAATTTCATACTCCCCTCAGAAAGATTGTTTTACCAGAGTGCCTACCATATATGATGTAGAATATGTTGAAAGAGGTAATTCAAACCAGAATCAGCAAGTTCATACACAGGTAAATAAAGCCAAAGAAGAGAATTATCAAATCTTTTAAAATCACCAGACATCCTTTTTAAAGTCAGTCCGTTGATCAAATAATCAACGAAAATAAATACTATTCAATATTCCTTGAAATTATTCGTTACATTATATTAAGGTTTATATCTTTAATGTTCTGAATAAAGATGTGTCTTATACACATCTTCTCATTGATTTGGTTAATTTTACGAGATATTCCGTATGTTCTGAAAAGAGGCTAGATCGTCGTTTTAATTGTTTCATTGAATTTAAATATATATGCAAAAGGTTTGGTGGATAGGGATGTGGGGGTTAATGATTTTAATGTTTTTGTTTCAGCTGCCAGCACAGTCGCAAAACAAAAAATACTTTGTTATTACTGGCAGGATTGCACCAGAGGCCGGATTAACTGAAAACAGTGTTATTGAAATAATAAAAAACGGAAAAGAAAGCTCAACAATTGATATTACAAAAAATGGACGGTTCAGGTTAGAACTCGAATTCTTTAATGAATATAGCTTAACCTTCAAATACCCCGGGCATTTCAATAAAATTATCCTTATTTCAACCGATATACCACAGGAAGTCTGGCAACGCGACAGCGATTTTCCGCCATTTCCAATGGTCGTTCAGTTATTGAAGGAATTTGAGGGGATTGATAAAAGTTTCACCCTCAAGGCTTCAGGAAAAGTTTTCTATGGAAAAGATATAGATAACTTTGAGAAAGAAAGTTACATTTCTGATATCCAATTTATTGAACAAATTGAAGCAGCCAAATCTCAAGCCAATAAGGTTCAAAAAGAAGCTCAGACAATTACAAAGGAGAATGCCCAGGATTTAGCAGCCAAACAGAAGACCTTTGATCAGCTGATTAAAGATGCCGACGCTCTTTATCAGCGGGGCGAATACCAGATGGCATTAATGAAATACCTGGAGGCCAAAAAGTTATTTCCAGACAAGGCTTATCCAAATGATCGGGTTGCTGAACTTCAGGATTTGGTAAAAGCACTTCAGATCACCGAAAAACAGAAAACTGAACTTGAACAAAAATATAAGGATGCAATTGCAAAGGCCAATGGATTCTTCGATCAGAAAAACTATACGAATGCCCGTCCTGTTTATGAAGAAGCACTTCAATACAAACCAGGTGATGTCTTTTCAACGGGTCGTATTACCGAAATCGACCAGTTGCTTGCATTGCTTGAAAAACAAAAACAGTACAAAGATTTGGTAGCTCAGGCTGATAACGATTACAAATCGAAAAACTACGATAAGGCCATTGAACTGTACAATCGGGCAAAACTGACTGTTCCTGATGAAAAGTATCCGCAAACTCAGATTGATCAGATCTCCCAGGAAAAGGCACAACAGGCAAACCTTCAGCAAGTTGAAAAAGAATTCACCCAAACCGTACAAACTGCGGATGGGTTGACTAAGCAAAAGGATTACCTTAAGGCCCTTAATACCTACAAAAAAGCTCTTGAACTAAAGCCTGACAGCAAACTGGCTCAAGACAAAATTACAGAAACTGAACAGGCAATAGTTGCTGTTGAAACGGATAAAAAGTACCTGCAGGCCATTCAATTAGCCGATCAGGCAGTGGCAGCCAATGACCTGCAAAAAGCAAAGATGCAATACCAGGAGGCATTAAAACTCAAATCCGGAGAATCCTATCCTAAAGATAAATTGGCTGAAATAACAGCTTCTGAGGCCAAAGAAATAAGGTTTAACGAAACACTGGCTAAGGCAGAGAAAGCATTTACCGATAATAGTCTGGATGAGTCATTAAACTCATTTACACAGGCGCTGGAAATGAAACCTAAAAATCCTGCCATTCAAAAACGTATTGAAGATATTCAAAACCTGAAGAAACTACAGGTAGCAGACAAGGAATATGCCGGTTTAATAGCACAGGCTGATCAGTCGTTCATAAACAACCAGCTCGATGCTTCACTCAAATCATACGAAAAGGCACTTCAGATTAAAAGTTCAGAAACCTATCCCAAGGACCAGATCAAGAGAATTGGAAGCTATCAGACGCTGATAAAAAAGGCTGACAAATCATTCGATTCAAAAGATTATACGGGATCTATCGGTATCTATAATGAAGCATTGGCTCAAAAGCCAGGTGATTCCTATGCTTTAGGCAAGGTTGCCGATATCGGTAAATTACTTGGGGAAATGAAACAGCTTGAGGAAAAAACAAAAGCTGAACTATTAGCCTATAATGATGCAATTAAGAATGCTGACCAGTTGTTTACTGCTCAGAATTATTCGGAATCCCTGAATAAATACAAGGAAGCAGTCGCGATTAAAGACTCTGAGGCATATCCAAAAAAACGAATAAAGGAAATCGAGAATATCCAGGATGGACTGGAAAAAGAAAAAGTAAAGAAGGAAAAGGATTATCAGGCTGTTATTGTTCAGGCTGACAAATTACTGGATAAAAAAGACTATTCCAATGCGCAGGCAGAATATCAAAAAGCACTTGGTGTAAAACCTGAAGATACTTATCCGAAAGCCCAAATTCAAAAGATTAATGATACGCTTGCAGCCAACCGCAAACTTGAGGAGGATAATCAACGATTGAAGAATGCAAAACAGGATGAGGAATTTAACAAGGCCATGGCAAGTGCTGATAAGGCATTCTCAGTGAATGATCTCAATGCCGCTAAAACTGCATATGAGACTGCCTTATCGATCAAACCAAAAGACCCTGTAGCAAAGGAAAAATTCGGACAGACTGATGCAAAAATTGCTCAAATGGCTCGTATGAACCAGGCTTACAATACAGCTATTAAAGAAGCAAATCAACAACTGACCGGGAAACATTATAAGGAAGCAAAGGAAAAATACCAGGAATCGCTGCAATACGTTCCAGATTCGGAATATCCGAAGACTCAGATTACGAAGATTGATGAAGTATTGACACAACAGGAAAACGAAGCCAAAACTCTTGCTGATTTCAACCAGGCTGTCACTGACGGAGAAGCTTTATTGAAAAACAAAGATCTGGCAAAAGCTAAGGATGCATTTATGAAGGCTTATAACCTAATCCCTTCAGAAACCGTTCCGCCAAAAAGAATAAGCGAAATAAATACTATGCTTGCAGATCAGGCCCGGAAAGACACCGAGAATAAAGCCACCCTTGAAGCGTATCAGGCATCAATTCAGAAGGCCGACAAGCACTTTGGCATTAAGGAATACACCTCCGCACAGCTTGCATACAATGAAGCATTACTGATTAAGCCTGACGAAAAATATCCTGTTGATCAGCTTGCGTTGATTGATAAGTTGATAAAAGAACAAAATGATCAGAACTATAAAACATCAATTACCAAAGCTGACAATGCTTTTAGTACCAATCAACTGGAAGAAGCTTCTGCTGGTTACAAGGAAGCACTAACCTATAAAAAGAATGATCCATATGCAACCAAACGACTAAAGGATATTGATCAGAAAAAAGCAGATACTGAAGCTGAGAAAATTCGTTTGAGAAAATTGGATGATCAGTATAATGCGTTGATTGCTGATGCCAATACCGATTTCACAAACAAAGTCTATCAAAATTCAAAGGGAAAATATCAGAAAGCTTTGACGTTGAAGCCGGCAGAAGTCATTCCTAAGGAGCAGATTGCGAAAATTGATCATATCCTTGGTGAAATGCAGAAAGATGAAGAAACCAATCGTCAGTATGTCGAATTGGTTAAAACGGCACAGGATGCATTTAAGATAAATAAACTGAAAGAAGCCCGTGATGCTTATCAAAAGGCGAATAATCTGAAACCTAATGAACCTATGCCGCCAATCAGGATTGCCCAGATTGACGTCATGCTTGCTCAGCTCTCAGAAACGGCCAAACTTGCTGCCCAGGAAGAAGCTCAACGTCTGGCCAAAGAAAAAGCTGACCGTGAGCAGTATAACAATGCAATTGCAGCAGGAGACAAATCATTAGCTGAAAAACAATACAAAATTGCACGTTCACAATACACTACTGCGCTGACAGCCATACCAAATGAAAAATATCCAAGGGACCAGATTGCCAAAATCGATGATTTGCTTGCTCAGCTAGAAACGGATAAAATGCTTGCCAGTCAAAAATCACAACAGGATTCAATGCTGAAAGCCAAAGAGAAAGTATTCAATACCACTATGGCTGAAGCCAAAGATAACGAACAAAACAAACGTTATGAGCAGGCAATTCAAAAATACAACGATGCCATTCATATCAAGCCTGATCAAAGGACTTCGATTCAGAAACTGATCAGTGATATTGAAGACAGGCTTAAATTAATGGCCAAACAGGACACTGAATACAAACGAATTATCAAAGTTGCTGATGATTATTATGCCCAATCAAAACTGGATGAAGCACTGACAGAATACCGAAATGCGGTTACAATCAAAACTGATGTGGAATATCCCAAACAGCAAATCAAAGAAATTCAGTCTGTGTTGACATCACGAGAACAAGCCTATACCGGAGCAATAACGAAGGCAGATAAAGCCTTTGATACATCTGACTGGGCTAATGCAAGAACCGGTTATACTGAAGCTTTGGGTATCAAGCCTAAAGAAGCCTATCCCACAAAAAGACTGAAAGAGGTTAATCAAAAGATTGCTGATGCTAACCTTGTCCCGATAGCTATCGGGATCAGCAATTCTGCCGATGCCAAGGCCTATAAGGAGGCCATCGAAAATGGTGAAAAAGCCATTACGGAAGATCAGCTTGCATCGGCCAGAATGCAGTTCAAGGTGGCTCAATCACTTAAACCAGATGAAAAACTTCCAGCGGACAAGATAAAAGAAATCGATGTGATGCTTGATCAAAGGAACAAAGACCGACTTGCCAATTCACAGCGCGATATTGATGAAAAATACAGACAGGCCATTTCTATAGCTGATAACTCGTTCCGTGAAAAGACTTATACGATTGCTAAACTTCAGTATAAACAGGCATTGATCATTAAGCCCGACGAAGCCTATCCGAAAAGTCAGATCGCTTTATGCGATAAACTAATCAATGAGGCCAAACCTGTTGAAACCTATGCATTCAAATTACCAGAGCTTAAAACGGATGTACCGGTAAGCAAACCAATTAACAATCCAGTAGAATCTGCTCAGGCGACCGAAGCTCGTGCCCAGTCGTTTAGACCAATTGCCGATTATGACGAAGCCGTTAAAAAAGCAGATGTCTCTTTTGGAATAAAAGATTATTCGGTTGCACGCTTCTTCTATACCAAGGCGAATGAAATAAAGCCAACAGAAGAATACCCGAAAAAACAACTGGAGTTAATTCACAAACTGATCGATGCCCAAATGTCATCAAACGATCTTTCAGCTTATGATCAGGCCATTGCACAGGCTGACAAAGCATTTGCCGAAAAAAATTACACTATTGCCAAATTCTTCTATTACAAGGCTCTTGACATTAAATCATGGGAAAAATACCCAAAAGACAGGATTAACGAAATTTTAGCTTTGACCAATTCGCTCCTTTCCGAAAAAGAAGAAAAAGAATATCGTGATATTATTGCCAAAGCCGACGAAGCCTATTTCAATAAAGACATTTCTATTGCCCGTTTTTATTACAACAAGGCATTAAATATGAAAAAGGATGATAAATATCCTGGAATGAAACTCAAGGATATCCAAAAACTGATTGAACAGGATGCACAGGACAAGAAAAACCAGGATTACCTGAAACTTATTGCAGATGGTGACCAGGCACTCAAACTTGAAAACTTTGGTATTGCCCGCTTTAATTACAACAAGGCACTGACGATGAAACCTGACGAAAAATATCCGAAAGATCAGTTAAAACAGATCAATGAAGCACTGGATAAACAAAAAAAATAAATGGGTGTATGGGTTGTAAAAGTTTCTGATGGTGAAAGTGTTTCTGTGCAAAAAAACATTTACAACATCTATAACATTTATATCAATTACAACAATTAAAACAATTACAGCCCTTTCAATAATTACAGCCCTTTCAACAAAACAAACATTTCAAACATTCATTTTGGAACTAAAAATAAAAGATCAGCTAATCAGCTTGTTTGAGTCACACTTCAAGGAAGAAGTCACCTATTTCGAACAATTACCGGCATCCGGATCATATCGTGAATATGCAAGAATGAAGAGCTTAAGCCACCTGGTAATCGGTGCATACAACCAGGATATCAAAGAGAACCAGGCTTTTCTTGAATTTTCAGCCCATTTCAGAAATAAAAACATTCCTGTACCACATATTTATGTAGTTAGTGCTGACCAGAAAACATACCTCCAGGAAGATCTGGGCAACACTACACTCTTTGATTTTCTGACCAAAACCCGCGAAACGGAAGGCTTTTCAGTGAAAATTATTGATGAGTATAAAAAAGTTCTTCGGCAACTCCCACGGATTCAACTGGTGGCAGGAAAAGACATCGATTACAGCGTTTGCTACCCACGAGAGGCATTTGACAAACAATCGATGATGTGGGACCTGAATTATTTCAAATACTATTTCCTCAAACTGGCTAAAATATCATTCGATGAACAGGCGCTGGAAGATGATTTCCAGGCATTCAGTGACTACTTGCTGGCAGTCGACAACAATGCCTTCCTTTATCGGGATTTTCAATCCCGCAATGTGATGCTGAAGGATGATCAGGTGTATTTTATCGACTATCAGGGTGGACGAAAAGGGGCACTTCAATATGATCTGGCCTCATTGCTTTACGATGCCAAAGCCAACATTCCTGAAGCTGAACGTGAAGAATTACTGGAGTTTTATCTTGATGAACTGAATCAATACAAACATATCGACCGTGATAAGTTTAAATCGTTGTTTTGCGGTTATGTGTTAATCCGAATTATGCAGGCCATGGGAGCTTATGGCTTCCGCGGCTTCTATGAAAAGAAAAAACACTTCCTGAAAAGTATTCCCTTTGCACTAAAAAACCTTGAGACTTTACTTCTTAATAATACAATTCAGGTTAAACTACCAGAGTTATTCAAGGTACTCAAAGCCGTAACCGAGTCTGAATTTCTGAAATCCATTAGCCCAAACAATGACAAGCTAACTGTTCGGGTAAGCAGTTTCTCCTACAAAAGAGGTATTCCGGCTGATCCATCCGGGAATGGCGGCGGATTTGTTTTCGACTGCCGGGCTATTCACAATCCCGGAAAATATGAAGAATACAAACACCTGACGGGTAAAGATCCACAGGTTCAGAAATTTCTGGAAGAGAAATCTACCATTGCAGGTTTTCTTGCTCCCGTCTTTAGCCTGGTTTCAAATACGGTCGAAGTATATACCCTAAGAGGCTTTTCCCACCTTTGCGTGAGTTTCGGATGTACAGGCGGACAGCATCGTTCGGTCTATGCCGCAGAGAAGATGGCTGAGTATTTAAAAAACAATTATCCTGTTACAGTTGTTCTTCAACACATCGAACAGGATAAAATATAGAAATGCCAAAGACGCAGTGTAAAAACGACGATTACAAGGAAAAAGACAACGCCAGGTTTGTATGTAAAAACTGCGAACGTAAAGCTAAAAAAGAAGATAAACTCTGTAAGCCAAAGAAAATTAAAGACTGATTCCATGTCGATGAAATCATGTATAACAAGTGTTTGCTGCCGGAATTTGATTCCGGTTTTATTTTTTCTCCTGCCATTTGTTTCATTGGCTCAATATCACTTCGAAGGAAAAGTATTGGATGCAGAAACAGAATTGCCGGTTCCATCATTTATTATCATGGTGGATACGACTGAATATCATTTTGTGGATGGAACGTTCAAGCTCGAAACAGCTCAATTACCTTCTCATCTTACCATTAGTTCCAGTGATTATTATCCTTTCAGCCTAGCCGTTTCATCAGGTGAAGGCAACATTAGCATTCATCTTCTTCCTCAAAATGTAAACATTCAGGAAGTGATTGTAAAGGCATTTCAATCCGACAAACGATTGCTCGACACACCAGGATCAATCGGTATCATAACAAACCATCAGCTTCAGAATGAACCTACCTTTACGCTCGCCCCGTCAGTAAATAAGGTCTCAGGGGTCTGGATGGAAAGCGGTTCTTTAAACACCAACCAGTTGACCATTCGCGGTATCGGAACCCGATCATCATACGGAACCAACAAAATCAGAGCCTATTACGGCGATATTCCGCTCACTAACGGAGTCGGAGAATCTACCCTTGAGGATTTGGATCTGGAACAAGTTGCTGATATCGAAATCATCAAAGGACCCTCTTCCGGGTTCTATGGCTCAGGATTGGGAGGGGTACTTTTGTTTAATCCGGTCAAACCCCTTGAAAGTCAGTTTGGGCAACAGGTTTCGATCGGATCATTTCAAACCATAAAATATACTGCCAAACTGGTGATTGCCAACCCAAATTCGGGTCATTCCCTCGTATTTAATGACCTTCATTCGGATGGTTACCGTGAGAACAATCAATCCGACCGCCAAAACCTGACCTGGACTTCTACGGTTACCAAAAATCATACAAAGATTGACCTGCTGGCGGCTTATATCAAAATGTACGCCTACATTCCAAGTTCAATCGACCTGAAAACCTACCTTCAATCGCCGGAAAAAGCAGCCTCCAACTGGGCCGCAACCCGTGGATATGAAGACTACTCCACCCTTTTTGGAGGGATTTCGGTGGAGCAAACCCTGAACAGAAACTGGATTGCAAAGCTCATCACTTTCGGGCAAACTCATACTAACGACGAACTTAGGCCATTCAATATTCTTCAGGAAAAAACCCATTACCTTGGATTTCGATCCGTTATGGAGAAAAAATACACTTCAGCAAATACTACTACCCGCCTGATGTTAGGAGATGAGTTCTTTGCTGAAAACTACCAATGGCAAACCCTTCAGAATAACAACCGGGTACCCGGAGACCTGCTTTCTGACAATCAGGAATACCGCCGCTATAATAATTTATTCTTACTGGCCGACCTGAACATTTTTGATCAGTATCTTATCTCGGCAAGCCTGAACTGGAATGAGACCAATTACATTTACGAAGACCATTTCCTTGCTGATGGAGATCAAAGCGGAAAACATGCATTCAACCCTATTCTATCACCAAGGATTGCAGTTACCAGAATAGTTTCCGAAAAAGTAAGGCTTTTCTCGGTAATCAGTCAGGGCTTCTCCCCTCCTACCCTTGAAGAAACATTGATGCCTGGTGGTCAGCTAAATAAAGCCATTAAGCCTGAGACCGGATGGAATTTTGAACTGGGAACCAAGGCCTCTGTGGGCAATTCGCTCTTTTTGGAACTCTCAGCCTATTATATGAAGGTTAAAAACCTGCTGGTAGCAAGGCGAACAGCTGAAGACGCCTATATGGGTATCAATGCAGGAGCGACCAATCATCCCGGAGTGGAATTCAAACTCGAATACAGGCTCATCAACAGGGCACAGTGGTCAACCTACTTTAGGATGAACACCAGCCTGACCCGTTACCGCTTTGCCGAATTCGTGGATAACGGAAATGACTATTCAGGCAACAAACTGACAGGGACACCCACCTCAACGACCAACTGGATGATTGAAACCACCCATGCCAAAGGCTTTTTTCTGAACCTTCACTACCAGACTGTTGGCAGCCTGCCCATCCTCGATAACAATACCCTGTATTCTAAAGCCTACCAACTTGCAAACCTTATGGGGGGATACGAAAAATCATTTAATAAACTTTCTGTGAGCATTTCTTCAGGAATACAGAATATATTTGATACCCGTTATGCATCCATGATTCTGATCAATGCCCTGGCCATCGGAACCCAGGCTCCACGCTATTATTATCCGGGTTTGCCCAGAAATTATAAAACCTCCCTGAGTCTGAAGTATTCGTTTTAATGATTAATCCTATCAGGATTGAATGTTTACTGAAAACATTGTACCTGTCGAATTGAGCAACCAACCTAACTTTGGAAACCTCAACCATCAATTACAACTAACAATACCCCTTCAGTAAAAGGAATGAAAGCTGCCTGTACCCTTTTCCCCTTCACGATAGGAACGCCTGCTAAACCCTTCTGTAAATTTGCATTGTTAATGTTTATTCCTGGTATGTTTTTTGTAAGTCAACATACAGAAACATTACAGAAACATTACAGAAAATATGCAAAAATACTGGCGCGTTCCCAGCGTTTTCCCCTTTCGATCCCGGGTCTGACAGATTCCGATCCTCATGTTCAGCACTTCATCCTTCGAAGCATCAAGAAATATTCTGGGAATTTAAAAACTTCATGCAAAGACTGGAAATTTGGATGAAAAAAAATGGGTTTACTATTCCATAGAAACCAAAAGATCGATGTCTACTAAAATTGATTACAATCCTTATCTTTAAAGAAAATCAACTACTCCATCGTGACTGTTAGGCAATGAACTTTTCAAATCCGTTTTGCATCCGGTCGAAAATAAACTGCTAAATGTCTTCATTATCATTGACTTATATCATACTATTAAAAAATACTCAGTTTAGATTATTGGTATATTTGAGGAATATAATTCAAAAACCTTGAAATTATGCCTCCCCAACTAAAGACATTACTCCCGGTTTTAGCTGTTTTCATCTGCCTTTTCTTAGTCGCCCGACATTTACTGATCCCGGATTCGTTTGGTAAATACGGACATTACCGGACCAATTCTATGGATGAAATTGCAGCATTGCCTGCCCATCATATAGGAAAGGCAGCTTGTACGGATTGTCATGACACTGAAGCTGCCAAATTAAGTTCCGACCTGCATACGGGTCTTAGCTGCGAAGTTTGCCACGGACCCGGATACCAACATATGGATGATCCTGAGAAGTACAAACTCAATAAACCCGGCACCAGGGAATTTTGCGGGAAGTGCCATGATCTGAATCCAGCCCGCCGGACTGAAGTTATTCACCAGATTGATATAAAAACCCACAACATTGAACGGGCAGATTGTATCGATTGCCATAATCCACATGCCGTATGGGAAATGAAAGATTAAACGCATCGAGGCGGGATTTTATCCGGAAGTCAGCTTTGGTGGCTGGCACATTGGTTGTCGGTGCTGCCGTGAAACCATTTCAGGCCATGCTGTTTGCAGCCAATGAGCCTGAGAAGAGCAAACCCTGGTATGCCATTGGCATAGACATCGAAAAATGCATCGGCTGCGGATCATGCGCAAGGGCCTGTAAGGCTGAAAATGACGTTCCCAAGGAACCTTTCTTCTTCAGGTCATGGGTTGAACAATACACCATTAAAAATGATGGCACGCTAGCTGTACAATCGCCCAATGGAGGTATCGACAGCTTTGTGCAAACTGTTCCTGAAGCGGAAATCTTCAAGAGCTTTTTTGTGCCGAAGATGTGCAATCATTGCGCCAAATCTCCCTGTGTACAGGTTTGTCCCGTTGGAGCCACCTATGAAAGTCCTGAAGGCATCGTTCTGGTTGATGAAAAATACTGCATCGGATGCCGTTATTGCATCCAGGCCTGTCCTTATGGTTGCCGGTATCTCCATCCGGAGAAACAAACGGCTGACAAATGCACCTTATGTTATCACCGTCTGAAGAAGGGCTTAAACCCTGCCTGTTTTGATGTGTGTCCCACCGGGGCGAGAATCTATGGCGATTTGCACGACATGAATAGTCCATTGCACAAGTTTCTCAAGGAACATAGTACGCAGGTTCTAAAACCACAGCTGAACACAGGTTCAAAGCTATTTTATAACGGACTAAGCTCGGAGGTACGATAATATGGAACATCTATATGAAATGCTCAAACAGGTCGACGGATACATCTATCCGAACGAAATAGAACTGCATTGGGGAATCCTGATCGTAATCTATCCTTACATCACCGGATTGGTTGCAGGCGCCTTTATACTTGCATCACTTGAGCGTGTATTCAAAATCAAGGTGTTGCGCCCGACCTATCATCTGGCTCTTTTGACCGCACTGGCTTTCCTGATCGTGGCAATCTTGCCGCTGGTTTCACATCTGGGACATCCATTCAGGGCCTATGAAATTATGACCACTCCACATCTGCAGTCGGCGATGGCTATTTTCGGATTCGTTTACCTGTGGTACCTCATGGTGGTTCTTTTACTTGAAATCTGGTTTGATTATCGTCGTGATCTGGTTCTCTGGGCTGAACAATCTACAGGACTTAAACGAAGGTTATACAAAATCCTTACACTTGGGGTAACCGACCTTTCACCAAAAACCATTGCCTGGGACGAGAAACTCGGGTTTATCATTACTGTTGTCGGTATCCCATCGGCTTTCCTGTTGCATGGCTATGTAGGCTTTATATTTGGTTCCATCAAAGCCAATCCCTGGTGGTCGTCAGTACTCATGCCGGTTATTTTCCTGCTTTCGGCTATGGTTTCAGGAATAGCCATGGTAATGTTTTTGTATATGATTGTGTCCAAGTTCCGAAAAGTTAAGATTGATATGGCTTGTCTGGACGAAATCGGGAAGTTCCTGTTTATGGTACTAATACTTGATTTCACACTTGAATCTCTCGATCAGGTTCACCGTATTTACGAGGCGGAAGAGTCGTTCGAAATTCTGCATATGCTGGTTAACGGCAAGCTCTATATTACCCTGTTTATTATGCAGGGCCTTGTTGGTACAATTATCCCGCTGTTAATTCTTGGGTTCTTCAGAATTCACCTTCCGAAAGAAAAGATACGAAAGCCTCTGTATTTGCTAACCGGGTTGATGGTTTTGGTTGGTGTATTTTTCATGCGATGGAATGTGGTTATTGGTGGACAACTGTTCTCAAAAAGTTTCCTCGGATTCACCAATTTCAAGTTAGGGATGATTGGTGCTGAAGGATACCTGATGGCGATATTCTGGCTCGTTTTGCCGTTCTGCATCCTGTCGTTTTTCCTTTGGTTAGTGCCGCCATGGAAAAAACATGCCGAGGCAGAACTTTCGGAATAAGATATAACACATGAGGAAAGAGATTTGTATATATTTTCAACTACATAGGATACATAGTTTAAATTTTACATTAATTATTTCTATGTGTACTATGTGACTATGTGGTTGATTTTAATTTGTTTACTTTTTTGGTTTATTCTATGTATCCGATGTACCTATGTGGTTAATATTGACAGTATTTGATCAAGGAGATTCATTATGCAGGCAGAGAACGCTGATACGAAAGAAACAGAAAGCATTCGAAAAGAATTGCAATCGATAAAAGACCGCATCAACCTGATTGAAGCAACGCTTGATATACAGAAATGGAAAAAACTTTTCTCTGTGCCAACCGTTACTGAACCTCAGGATGATGACTTTGATTTAAGGTTTTCTTCTGATTCTGATGATTCAATTGAATTCAGGGTTGGTGAATACGGGATGGCATGGCTTGGGAATATCGTTTTACTCTTTGGAATATCATTTCTCGTTCAATACCTGCAGAATTCAGGGTACCCGATTATTTCAGTTTTAACGGGCTATCTGTCGGTTGCAGGAATCTATGCCGGATGCTACTTTACCCGAACAAGCTATTCTTATCTTTCGAAGCTGTTTGCCTATACTGGTCATCTGTTAGTATTTTATATGGCGGTACATCTACATTTTCTTCAGAACGAACCCCGAGTACTCGGGGTTAAAAGCGATGTCATGGGGCTCTTACTGTTATTGGTTACCGTTGCAATTTTATTTTACCTTGCTTTCCGCCGGAAATCACAACTGATGGCTGGCATGGTTATCCTTATGATCCTGATTTCGGGCATAATCAGCAACTCGGTTCAGATCACAGCTGCAATGTCGTGCATCGCAGCATTACTTGCAATTGTGCTTTACTACAGGGAGGGATGGCTAAAACTGGTCTTCCTGTTTATTTTTCTGGTTTATCTGTCGCACTTAAACTGGTTGTTAAACAATCCTATCCTTGGCAATGAGTTGAAATTTATAACAAATCCAGGCACGGCCTATCTGTATTTTATCGCGACCGGCTTTATTTTTTCATCATTAACCCTCATCCACAAGAAGGAGAATATACCCAATGAACTTCTCATTACTTCGGCAGTCTTTAACGGATTGGGATTTAGTTTTGTACTGGCATTAATTGTATTTACTTATTTAAGCCACAATTACGTGCCTGTTTTTAGCGCTATTGCGATACTTTGCCTGGTCTACTCAGTAATCCTTCAATCGCATTCAATTCTTAAAATTACCGCCTCTATGTATGCCCTCTATGGATTTCTGGCCATGAGTGTGGCATTTTATGGGATTTTGTTGTTACCTCAGGCCTATATGCTGTTTGCTATTCAGAGTTTACTGGTGGTTTCAATGGCGCTCTGGTTCCGCTCCAGATTTATTGTGGTGATGAATACCATTCTTTTTGTGATGCTGTTGATCTTTTACCTGTACGACAAGTCTAATTTGAACGCCACAAACTTTTCATTCATGATGGTTGCTTTTATAACAGCCAGGGTGATTAACTGGAAGAAAGAAAGGTTAAATATCAAGACTGAATTCATTAGGAATATCTACCTGGTTTCAGGATTTACGATGACCCTTATTGCCTTTTTCCATGCATTTCCCTCGTCGTATATTACTGTCTCATGGATTGCTGCTGCAATGCTGTTTTTCCTGTTGGGCAGATTAATGCATAATATCAAATACCGGTGGCTGGCTATTGGTGCATTGGGGGCGTCAGCCATTAAGTTGATATTTGTCGATCTTTCCAGTATTGATATCGGGTTCAGGGTGATGGTCTTCCTCCTCCTGTCCATTATTTCTATTACCGTTTCAATTCTATACACTAAATATTTATCCCGGAAGAAGGTTTAGATTTATTTTTCCACATAAACACATAGAACACATAGCTTAAGTTTTTCTATGTAAATTATATTTCTATAGGATTGATTTTCATTTGTTTATTTCTTTTGTTTGTTCTATGTGTACTATGTGACTATGTGGTTGATTTTCATTTGCTGACCGGTGCAACTCAAATGTTGATTTTAGTATTGAACCCGTAAACGGAGAAATTTCTCCATACATTTTCAGAATTGACAAACATGTCACAATAGAAAAGATCAAGACCCAGATACTCACCTTTCCATACATGAAGGCCTCCATACAAGCGGACATTCTGAAATACCATTGATTTTAATTCAGAAAATACCTCATCAGAAACAAACGGTTTGGGAATCCGGTTAGTTGAACGAACAAAGAAATCTATATTGGTGAGATTGTCAAAGCCAACCTGGGAATCATCCTGCTTAAATGATTTGTAAACAATTCGGTTGGCAAACCTGATTTTCATATCTGCCGGAGAAAACATACAAACACCGTATAATAGATAGTTATGGCCAGCACACCAGATTGAGGATTTATAGTTTTCGGTTTGCCGGTATCCCAGTCCAACTGAAAATGTAGTATTGATCTTACGGAAGGCAGTTAGTTCAGCATGGAAGAAATCGATTTGATTGATCTGGTTGCTGAATTGCTCCTTCATATTCAGCAACAGAGAGGTTTTGTCGTTGATGGTATAGTTGACATTGGAAACATGCCAGAAATAAGAGCCGTCATTTGGAAACTGAGCAAAGCAATCAGTAATGCAAACCGACAACAGGAAAATCAGCACAAGTTTACTTCGATGCATTTGACGCTATATATTTCAGGTTAGTTATATTTTGAGTTTGCAAAAGTAAAATTTAATGTCAAACTTGGGCGGATATTTAATCGGCTAAATCAAACTTATCATGATCAGAATCTATTTGTTAACAATTATTTTAATGATGGCTGTAAAAGGCTATTCTCAAGACAATATTCTCATTGCCAAAGGGGAAAAAGTGACCAAAGCAGGTGGTGGATATGCCTTTACTGAAGGGCCTGCAGTTGCTCCTGATGGCCGTGTGTTCTTCACCGATCAGCCCAATGACAAAATTGAAGTATGGAGCGAAAACGGAACTATTACTACTTTTCTGCATCCCTGTGAGCGATCGAACGGAATGTACTTTAATAAAAAGGGAGAGCTTGTGACCTGCGCAGATTTGCATAACCGTATTGTAGCCTTTAATATGGATGGAAAACAACTCATTCTGGCTGAAAACTATAAGGGCAAACACCTGAATGGTCCCAATGATCTGTGGATTGCTCCCAATGACGGTATTTACCTGTCTGATCCCTATTATCACCGCGATTACTGGAAAGCTGATCACAAAGAAATCCAGGAAGTTCGCGGAGTTTATTATTTGAGCCCTGAAGGAAAACTTATCCAGGTAATCAATGATTATAAACAACCCAACGGACTGATTGGCACTCCTGATGGCAAAACCCTATATGTAAGTGACATCAACGATTCGAAGATCTGGAAATACAAAATCAATACCGATGGAACCTTGGGCGACAAAACCCTGTTTGCACCGGAAGGCGCTGACGGTATGACCATTGATAACGAGGGGAATGTATACCTGTCGAATAAGTATGTATCTGTATTTGATAAAACGGGCAAGAAAATAGCTTCTATAGAAGTGCCTGAAATGCCGTCGAATTTATGCTTTGGAGGTAAAAAGAGGGACATACTTTTTATCACAGCACGTACTTCGGTTTACACCTTGAAAATGAAAGTTAAAGGAGTATATTAAACTTGTGGTTAAAAAAAAGAGTTTAAAATGTTTCTTTTGTTGAAAATGTTTCTATTGTACAGAAACATTTCAAACAACAGAAACATTTCAAACAATAGAAACTTCAAACAGTTTTGAACACTATTCGAGTTCTATCTTTTTAAATTTTGGGACGAGCAGGTGCATGACGAACCAGGCAATAATATAGGCAGTGGAACAAATCATAAACATAATCCCATAACCTACACGGATATCTCCGGCAGCCTTAAAATAATCAAAAAGTAATCCTGCAACCATCGCAATCATGATTCCGCCAACAGCACCTGCCATTCCGCCAATGCCGGTAACCGAAGCAATGGCCCGCTTGGGGAACATGTCAGAAACGGTTGTAAATATATTTGCAGACCAAGCCTGATGAGCTGATGCAGCAATACCGATAATGATGACCGCATACCACATATTGAAACTACCCAGGTATTGAGCCGAAAGGACCAGCAGAGGGAATAAGGCATAAATAAACATAGCCTTCTTACGTGCTTTGTTGGCATCCATTCCCTTATCCATGAATCGTTTGGGTAACCAACCTCCGAAAATACTTCCAAAAGTGGTCATCGTATATACCAGTGCAATTGGAAAACTGACCTGTGTACCCGTCAGATGATACTGTTCCTTCAGGAAAGCGGGAAGCCAGAAAAGGAAGAACCACCAAACCGGGTCAGTCAATAACTTCCCCAGAAAGAATGCCCATGTTTGTCTGAATGTAAGTAATTTAAACCAGCTTATTTTCTTAAATTCAGTACCGTCTTCAGCAGTAGTTTCTTCCTTATCACTCAATATATAGTCATATTCAGTCTGTTTGAGCTGACCTTTTGCAAGCTTTTTATCAGGAGTATCATATATTATTTTCCAGAAGATCAGCCAGATCAGACCAAATGCACCGGTAATGATGAAAGCCCATTGCCATCCCAATGTAATGGCAATAAGGGGAACAACCATGGGAGCGATGATAGCTCCTATATTGGTTCCTGAATTAAAAATACCGGTTGCCAATGCACGTTCTTTCTTTGGAAACCATTCAGCGGTGGTTTTGATAGCTGCAGGGAAGTTTCCAGCTTCAGGAATCCCAAGTGCTGCTCTGGCAACTCCAAACCCAAACGGACCTTTTGCAAATGCATGACCAATGGCCGCTAAACTCCAACCCAGCAGAGACAAAGCATAGCCTATTTTTGTTCCGAATTTATCGATTATACCACCGACGAGTAGCATACCAGAGGCGTATGCAATCTGAAAACAGATAACAATATTGGCGTAGACAGACTCATACCTTGCAGGATCATTTCCAAAGAGTCCGTCTGCTTCAAGATATGGTTTTAACAAACTGATTACCTGGCGATCGAGATAGTTAATTGTGGTTGCAAAGAATACCAGTG
>TBL_comb47_HYPODRAFT_10000989_pt1 | contig 37532 bp, 31 predicted proteins | sample TroBogypolimnion_40_FD_10682 | JGI IMG/M metagenome (IMG submission 10682)
GGCTATAAATAAAGGAGATCGACGCCATATAAAAAAATTTACATAATACTTTTTTTGGCTTTTCGCAGGACAAAAATTTTAGCTTAAGCGTCAGATACACGATAAATAAAGCGGATCACCGCCCTATAAAAAAATTCATATAATACTTTTTTAGCAAAAAAGGAAATCATATGGACAATGTCAGCGCACTAAAGAAAACATTAGGCGAAAATTTCGTTTGGAACAAAGCACGATTGAATTATTTTGCACGAATGCTGCTAGCGCTGTTTAGTGTAAGAACAGTAAATTTAAGTGAAATAGCCGTGGCTTTTGCCGCAAAAGCAGAAGTTAATTCGCGCTATAAGAGACTGCAAAGATTCTTTCGTCACTTTAAAATTGACTATGTAGTTCTTGCTAAATGGATATTTAAATTATTTTTAGCCGATCGACAAATCTATCTTACTGTAGATAGAACCAATTGGTTTTGGGGGAAAGTCAAAATTAATATACTAACATTGGGCATAGCTTATGAGGGCGTGGCAATTCCTTTGTTGTGGATTTTATTCAATAAAGCAGGTAATGCTAAAGCAACAGAGCATGGGGCAATTCTGCGACGCTTTATAGATTTATTTGGTAAAGACTGCATTGCTGGGGTATTGGCCGATCGTGAATTTGCCAATGGCAATTTATTCGGATGGCTAAATAAAGAGCAAATTCCTTTTTATATTAGGATTAAAAATAATTCCATGGTGAACATAAAAAATAAAAAGTTTAGAGTAGCCAAGAAACTTTTTAATTATTTACTAGCGAATCAAAAAAGTATATTCGGTATGGCCATCGAGCTTTTTGGTCAAACAATTTATTTGGCTGGTTCTCGATCAGGGCGTGGAGAACTAATGATTGTTGCTACTAATCGCCATCCGCATAATGCTATAGCAATCTACTTGCGCCGCTGGGAAATTGAAACTCTTTTTTCCTGTCTAAAGAAGCAGGGGTTTTGTTTTAGAACAACTCATCTAACGCATTTAGATCGTATTGAAAAAATGATGGCACTGCTCGTAATAGGTTTGTGCTGGGCTCATAAAACAGGTAAATGGCCAGCAGAGAAAAAACCTATTTGATTTGGAAAACATCGAGACAACATATAGCCATAAAATAGCTTTTTTATATACATTGTTTTATTTTAATGAAATAGCCTGCCCATCGTTATTTAAGTTTTATTATTCTACCGTACGCTTAACTAAAACGGTTTTATAAACTTCAATTTGATCGCCTGGTTTGATGTCATTATAATTTTTAACACCAATACCACACTCCATACCTTGACGAACTTCATTCGCATCTTCTTTGAATCTGCGCAAAGATTCAAGCTCGCCCTGATAGATCACAACATGATCGCGTAAGACTCTAATGGGATTACCACGTTTGATAGTGTTTTCTATCACCATACAACCAGCAATCGCACCAAACTTAGAAGAACGGAATACTTCGCGCACCTCAGCCAAACCTATAATTTGCTCTTCGTATTTCGGCGCCAGCATTCCGGTCAAAGCAGCTTTGATATCATCAGCTAATTTATAAATAATGCTGTAGTAACGCAAATCTACACCTTCGCGTTCAGCTAAACGTTTAGCAACTGCATCAGCACGCACATTAAACCCTATAATAATACCGTCTGAAGCCAATGCTAAATTAACATCTGACTCAGTAATACCACCAACACCGCTAGCTACAACTTTAATTTTTACTTCGTCGGTAGCAATTTTATCCAGTACATCTCTGATAGCTTCAGCTGAACCTTGCACATCAGTTTTCAACACAATATTTAGGGTTTTCGCACCCTCTTCTTGCATCCGCACCAAAATATTCTCTAATTTGGCTGCTTGCTGTTTTGCCAATTTAATATCACGATATTTGCCTTGACGAAATAATGCTATTTCGCGCGCTTTCTTTTCACTAGCAACCACAATTGCTTCATCACCAGCGCTCGGTGCTCCTGACAAACCCAAAACTTCAACTGGAATTGATGGACCAACTTGGGCAACTTTCTTACCAGCGTCATCAAACATACCACGCACTCGACCATAATGTAGGCCAGTCAGCAAAATATCGCCTTGATGCAAAGTACCTCTTTGGACTAAAATTGTCGCTACGGGACCATGTCCTTTATCCAAGCGTGATTCGATTACCACCCCACGCGCGGCACAATCAGTTGGGGCTTTTAATTCTTGGACTTCAGCTAAAATTAAAATCGACTCTAACAGCGCATCAACACCATCACCGGTTTTAGCAGAAATTTTTTGAAAAATCGTATCGCCACCCCACTCTTCGGGCACAATATTATATTTAGTTAATTCAGTTTGAATACGATCTGGATCAGCTCCGGGCTTATCCATTTTATTAATCGCAACTATCAACGGAACTTTAGCTGCTTGTGAATGTTGAATTGCTTCGACTGTTTGCGGCATTACACCATCATCAGCTGCCACTACTAAAATTACAATATCAGTACATTTAGCACCACGAGCACGCATTGCAGTAAATGATTCGTGTCCGGGAGTATCTAAAAAAGTTATCATGCCACGCGGTGTCTCTACGTGATAAGCGCCAATATGCTGCGTAATTCCACCAGCTTCGCGCGCGGCAACCTTGGTACGACGAATATAATCTAAAAGCGAAGTTTTACCATGATCGACATGACCCATAATAGTAACTATAGGTGCACGCGTCATTGCTTCAGCAGTACTCGCATGTTCTAATTCTAGGCTATCTTCTAAAGCAGTTTCTTTAATTAGTTTAGTTTTAAATCCCATTTCCTCTGCAACTAAAGATGCTGTATCTTGATCAATCACTTGATTGATGGTGGCCATAGCTCCCATTTTGATCATATTCTTGATCACTTCTGTGGCCTTCACTGACATCTTTTGCGCAAGTTCTGCGACAGTTAAAGTTTCAGGAATAGAGATTTCACGCACACCTGCAATAATTGCAGGCTTTTCAGCAGGGATTTCTTCTTTTTCTTTATATTTGGAAGTAATGCCTTTAGCGGTTTTCTTTGGCGCTTGTTTAACCTCAGTGTGTATACGGTGTTTAGGCTTGGCAACAACAGCTTCTACTTTAAGAGGCTTGGGCGGTGGTTCAACTGCTGGCTCAGGCTTACTTACTGCAGCTTTAACTTCTGGTGGTTGCCCCTTCCCTGCTAGTTTTTTATGTATCAATAACTCTGCTTGAGCCTTACGCTCTTGTTCTTCTTTGGTACGGCGCTCTGCAGCTAGCTGTTTCTCCAATAGTCTTTTTTCTTCTGCTTCAACACGGCGCTTTTCTTCGGCAAGTTCTTTATCAACATCATAAGCACGTCGCTTGCGTACAGTAACACTAATAATATTACGAGCGGGCGCAGCAACCTCGGATGTTTTTTTACGTTTTAAGGTGAGAGCAGCAGGCGCAGCACTCTCCTGCACTCCGGTATGAATTGATTTTAGGTATCCAAGTAAAAGATGTTTTTGTTCGTCGGTAATAAGCTGACCGGAGCCCTGAACTTCAATTCCAGCGCTTTTTAGCCGCAGCAAAAGCTGCTCTGGTGGAATACCCACCATTTTTGCTAACTGTTCTACCGTAATGTCTGCCATATTTTACTCGTTTATTCAAACCAAGGCTTGCGTGCTGTCATAATTAGTTTAGCTTTATCTTCATCCGACAACTCTTCAATATCGCCTAAATCATCAACTGATTGTTCAGCCAAATCTTCTCGCGTAATTATGCCCCTACCAGCAAGCACATAAGCTATATGTCGCTTCATGCCCTCAAGCTCTAATAAATCTTGCGCTGGTTCGACCACACCAACTTCAACTTTGCTCGATAAAGCTTTTTCTAGAATTATATCACGCGCGCGATTACGCAGCGCTTCAGCAATTTCCTTATCAAATCCTTCAATCGTTAGCAAATCATCAATCGGAGCATAAGCCACATCTTCTAAAGTACGAAAACCTTCCTGTACTAAAATATTTGCTAAATCCTCATCCACAGATAAATTTTCAGTAAATACAGTCGTCAAATTCTGAGATTCTTCTTTAACTTTTTTCTCTGCTTCAACCACACTAATCACATTTAACTTCCAGCCAGATAGTTCTCCAGCTAATTTAACATTTTGTCCATTGCGTCCAATAGCTAAAGCCAATTGATCCTCACGTACTGCTATATCCATGGCTTTCCTATCTTCATCGACAACAATTGAAGCAATTTCTGCAGGTGCCATAGCATTAACAACAAGCTGTGCTGGATCATCATCCCACAAAATCACATCAATCCGCTCACCGCCAAGTTCATTAGAAACGTTTTGCACGCGCGAACCACGAATGCCAATACAAGCACCAATTGGATCGATACGACCATCATTGGTTTTAACAGCCATTTTGGCACGTAAACCAGGGTCACGAGCAACTGCTTTAATGGTAATTATATCTTCAGTAATCTCTGGAACTTCAAGCTTAAATAACTCTATTAACATTTTAGGCGAAGTACGGCTCATAACGAGCATTGGACCCTTACCATCTTCACGCACTTCACATAAAATACCACGTACACGATCACCAATACGAACTGCTTCTTTGGGCAACATGCCATCACGAAAAATTATTGCTTCAACATTGCTTCCCATATCTAAAATAATATGCTCGCGTCCAGTTTTTCTAACAATACCCATCGTTAGTGTATTAACTAAACCAAGGTAACGCTTAACAATATCTTCGCGTTCTGCATGTCTAATTTCACGCATAATAACTTGTTTAGCCAGTTGTGCGGCAATACGTCCGAATTCAACGGATTCAACTGGTTCTTCAATCACATCACCAACTTCAAGCTCAGAATCGACTTCTTGCGCTTGAGTAAGCGTCATTTGTTTCCCTGGGAATTCTAATTCTTCTTCGTTGCCAATTATCGTCCAACGACGAAAAGTCTCATAACCACCCGTATTACGATCAATCACAACTTTAATGTCGACTTCTTCGGTATAACGCTTGGCAGTTACGGTTTCTAGCGCACGTTCAATCGCGCCAAAAATGACTTCTTTTTCCATATCTTTTTCGTTAGATACGGAATCTACTACTAGTAATATTTCCTTGTTCATAGCTATCACCTTTATTATCTACCATTGTAGAATTACTCAGCCATTAAATTGGCTCTATTAATATTCACTAACTCAAAAGTAACAATTTCGTTATCTATCACTAGTTCTAACTTATCAGCAAAAACTGCATGAATCTTCCCAGTAAACTTACGCTGCCCATTTTTAGGTTGTTGCAAGCGCACACAAATTAAATTACCTATATAGCGTTGATAATGCTCTGCCCCAAATAATGGTCGATCTAACCCTGGCGATGAAACTTCTAGGTTATAACTTCCAGAAATTGGATTTTCTATGTCAAACAAAGCCCCAATTTGGTTGCTCACTCGGCTACAATCGTCAACACTCACACCCTTACGATCATCGCCTAAAGGCACATCAATATAAACCCGCAATAGAGTGTGTTTACCACTTTGGTGCAACTCCACACCCCAAAGCTCATATCCCATGGCCTTGATTATGGGAGCAACTAACTCTTCAATTTTTTTATTAAGTTTCATAGGATTCAAAATCCGACCCCGTGGTGAGACCCCAACTCCTTGACCCCAAATATAAAAAATGGGCAAAAAGCCCATTTTTTAAATACAAATAAGAATTAATAATTAAAATTCAATACCACGCTATGATCATAATACTACACTCAATCTTAAATTGGTAGCGGGGGTAGGATTTGAACCTACGGCCTTCGGGTTATGAGCCCGACGAGCTACCAGGCTGCTCCACCCCGCGATAATTTTTACAAGAGCGGCATTATACAAGTTTATGCACCTAAAGTTCAAGACAATATTTAATTTGTTTTAACAAAGTGCCGAAGGCCGGACTCGAACCGACACAGTTTTCACCACTACCACCTCAAGGTAGCGTGTCTACCAATTCCACCACTTCGGCATATTCTCTCACGGGGTCAGGTCTTGAAGCGTGAATTTTAACTTCAAAAATTCACGCTTCAAGACCCGACCCCTACTCCTTAAGCATCCTCAAACGGCGCCATAGGTATGTGAGTATTAGTATTTACTGTCGCCTGTTTTGCTTGCTTAGCAACCATTACTCCCAATGTAACACTGGTTGCAAAAAAAATGGCTGCAATCAGCGTAGTAACCTTAATCAAGAATGGTACCGAACCAATACTACCAAACATGGTATTAGACGCACCACTACCAAAAGCGGCGCCAACATCAGCTCCTTTACCGTGCTGAATTAACACTAAAAAGACTAAACAAAGCGCTGCCAATATATGAACAATAAATATAATTTCTTGCATGATAATACCTACTTATAATTAATTATGACCGAAAATTTTTCTTACTACTTCCGCCAATTCCTCAGCTCCCCTAGAAACTAAATCAATATTTTCTCCTTCTGCCATCACTCTAATCACCGGCTCCGTTCCAGATGGCCGTAATAATACTCTACCATATTCACCCAAAGTTTTAGTAATTTTTGCTATTGCTGCTTCAATTGCCTTATCCTTAATAAAGCTCTTTGGACAACTACACTTTATATTAAGCAAAACTTGTGGATATTTAATCATCTGCGATTTTAACTCATGCAAAGACTTTCCGCTATGACAAACAGCATTTAATACTTGTAATGCACTTATGATACCATCACCTGTAGTAGTAATCCCTAAATGTGCAATATGCCCAGAAGATTCTCCTCCGAGCAACCAATTATTTGCATATAATTCATCAATAACATATCTATCACCAACTTGAGTTCGTTTAAAATCAATACCAAGCTTATGCAAACCAATCTCTAAACCTAAATTGCTCATCTGTGTACCAACAATACCACCATGTAAAACACCCCTAGTAAATCCATGCTTCGCAATAATAAAAAGAAGCTCATCGCCATCAACAATTTCTCCCTTGTGATCTACCATAACTACACGGTCACCATCACCGTCAAACGCAATACCTAAATCTGCTTTTTCTGCAAGCACAACTTCTGCTAAAAGCTTGGGAGAAGTAGAGCCACAATTATCGTTAATATTAAACCCATTCGGATCCACACCAACTTCAACAACTGACGCCCCGAGTTCACTTAATACTGCTGGCGCAACTTGATAGGTAGCACCATTAGCACAATCAACTACGATTTTTAAACCGTTCAAACTACTTTTTATTCCCAGGGTACTTTTACAAAATTCAATATATCTTCCTGGAGCATCATTAATACGCTTTGCTTTTCCTAATTTAGCAGCCTCAACCAGCCGCATTGGTTTATGCAATTGTTCTTCAATGGCTAACTCAAACTGATCGGATAACTTTTTGCCTTCGGACGAAAAAAACTTTATACCATTATCATAATATGGGTTATGTGATGCGCTAATTTCTATTCCGACCTGAGCACGAAAAGTACGCGTTAAATATGCGACTGCCGGGGTTGGCATTGGCCCAAGCATCCAAGCATCTATACCAGCTGCTGATAATCCAGCCTCTAAAACCGATTCCAGCAAATAGCCAGAAATACGAGTATCTTTACCAACCAAAACTTTAGCTACACCGTATTTTTCATTTAAAACCCTACCAACAGCCCAACCAAGCTTAAGAATAAACTCTGGATTAATAATTGCCTCACCCACACGACCACGTATACCATCAGTTCCAAAATATTTTTTTGCGTTCATTCTTCACCAGTTCTCGTTAATATCATCAACATCATCGATTTTTTTCGGAGTAGGCTGCTGTGAATCTTCAGATACTGGCTCTATCTTATGCGCAGCTTCTGCAACTTTAGGCTTTTTCTTGTTGTTGCTACTAATTTTAGGAAACCTAGGACGCTTCCCCTGCATAATTGCATCAATTTGCTTCCTATCAATAGTTTCATATTTAATTAATGCTTCAGCCATCGTATCAAGTTGAGCTAAATGCTCTTTCAAAATCGCTTCTGCGTGTTGATAATTACGAGCAACAATAGCGCGAATTTCATTATCAATTTCTGCAGCAGTAACTTCAGATACTTCTTTGTGCGCAGCTATGCTACGCCCCAGAAAAATTTCACCCTCTTCTGAACTATAAGTTAAAGGTCCTAACTTATCTGACAATCCCCACTTGGTAACCATATTACGCGCAATACCAGTAGCCTGTTCAATATCATTCGCCGCACCAGTAGTTATGTTCTCTGGGCCAAATTTAAGCGCTTCAGCAATACGACCACCAAACATACTTGCAATTTGACTTTCAAGACGCATTTTTGAGTAGTTATATCGATCTTCTTCTGGCAAAAACATAGTAACACCAAGAGCACGTCCTCGTGGAATTATACTAACCTTATAAACTGGATCATGTTGTGCGACCGTAATACCAACAATCGTGTGTCCAGCCTCGTGATAAGCAGTTACCTTTTTTTCGGCATCGCTTATCACCATTGAACGCCGCTCCGAACCCATTAAAATTTTATCTTTTGCTTTTTCAAAATCAGAAATTTCAACTTGTTTTTTGTTAGCACGAGCGGCAAAAAGCGCAGCTTCATTTACTAGATTTGCTAAATCGGCCCCGGAAAATCCTGGGGTACTGCGCGCAAAAATCATTGGATCAATATCCTTAGCCATTGGAACTTTACGCATATGCACGAGCAGGATCTGTTCACGCCCACGAATATCAGGCAAAGGAACAACCACCTGTCTATCAAAACGTCCTGGGCGCAATAGAGCTGGATCTAAGACATCAGGACGATTAGTTGCAGCAATTACAATCACGCCTTCTTTACCAATAAAACCGTCCATCTCAACCAATAATTGATTTAATGTTTGTTCACGCTCATCATGACCACCACCAAGACCAGCTCCACGATGACGCCCAACTGCATCAATTTCATCAATAAAAATTATACAAGGCGCGTGCTTTTTTGCTGTTTCAAATAAGTCACGTACTCGCGCCGCACCAACACCAACAAACATTTCAACAAAATCCGAACCTGAAATGGAATAAAACGGAACCTTAGCCTCACCAGCAACCGCCTTTGCCAGCAGAGTTTTACCTGTGCCTGGCGCCCCAAGTAACAAAACACCACACGGAACTTTGCCGCCAAGTTTTTGAAATTTTCCTGGCTCTTTCAAAAAATCGACTAACTCTTGCACATCTTCTTTTGCTTCTTCAACACCAGCAACATCAGCAAAAGTAATTTTTACTTGATCTTGACTTAACAAGCGCGCGCGACTTTTACCAAATGATAAAGGCCCTCCACGCCCACCGCCTCCTTGCATTTGACGTATGAAAAAAAACGAAAGACCCATCAGCAATATCATAGGAAACCAATTAATGAAAATGCTCATTAATAAGCTTCTTTGCTCTGGAGGATCACCCTTAACATCGATACCTTTTGCTAACATTCGCGGCAATAAATTTTGATCATCAAGCGGCATATAGGTGGTAATTTTAGTCTTATCACTCTTAACAGCATTAATATTACGCTCTTCTATGGTAACACCCGTAATGTCACCTTTATCAACTGCCTGCACAAATTGTGAATAGGTTACACGCGTGGCATCGACTTGTTTGGGTCCAAAATTGCTAAAAACTGCAATTAAAATAACAGCAATTATTAACCACAAAAATAAATTTTTAAGAGCACTGTTCATAAATTTTATTAACTCTGTTTATAATTTCTTGCTAACAAAAATGTCTCCTTCGATCGAGATCGTGAAGCCTCGGGCTTAATCACTTTTACATCACCAAAATCATGGCGCAAGCTTTTCAAAAAAGCATCAAACTCTGCACCTTGAAAAATCTTGGTTAAAAACAAACCTCCTGGCTTTAAAACTGTTTGCGCAAAAGCTAAAGCTCTCTGAGCTAAATTCATCGACCGCGCCTGATCAACAACATCTAAACCACTCAAATTAGGCGCCATATCAGACAAAACCGCGTCAACTTTCCGTTCATTTATACGTATACACAAATCTTTTACAATAACATCTTGCGTAAAATCGCCTTGAATAAACTCAACCCCTTTAATCGGTTGCATTGGTAAAATATCTAAAGCAACAATCCTACCTTCTGATCCAATTAACTGCACCACATATTCAGACCACCCACCCGGTGCTGCTCCTAAATCTACTACAACCATATTAGGTTTGATAATTCTATAACGTTCTTGGATTTCCATCAATTTATAAACAGAACGCGCACGAAATCCTTCCTGCTTCGCTCGCTTGACATAAATATCAGAAAAATGTTCTTTTAGCCACCGGTTACTACTTTTAGATTTTCTCACAATACTTGACTTAATATTTTTTATACGCTAAAAAACGTCTCAATAAACAAATTATATGAAAATTATGCAATAAAGTTACAATAATTTCCATTTATAAATATTTCATTCAAAATCATAAAGTTATAAACATGACAAAAAAAATCAAACAGCCAATTTTGGCATTTCAAGATATCAGAGAATTAAAAGGCAAAATTCATCATTTAAAACCGATTGTAATAATTGGTAATAATGGATTGACTCCGGCAGTAATTCAAGAAATCGATCGAGCGTTAAACGATCACGAATTGATTAAAATTCGCGTCCATATAAAAGATAGCAAAGAAGAGTTAGCCAAAATTACTCAGGAAATTTGCACTAAAACTAATGCTACTGCAATTCAAACTATAGGGCATATTGTTGCGGTTTACAGAAAAAACCTGCAAAATGAGGATGATTAACAGCTTCTAAGGTAATTTCTTAACATCCGGATCTTTCGCGTACCCATCAAGAATACCTTTAACTAGCTCTTCAATAACACCCAACTTTATATCCGTGTCAATCAAGCCACCTTTTTCTTTAATAGCAATCAAACGATTCTCAAGATATTTCGTGACAGTACCAGAAGGAAAAATATTTGCCAAAACCCGACGCGCCTCAGAAGGACCAATTTTACGATATAATTGATTACGAACATTACTATCTTCTGCTGTGGTATTAAATGCCCACAACTCTATTGGTCCTAAAGTAGAAGTTAATAATTGAGTATTTATACCATCCTTGGTAGCAAATTGTGCTAAAAAAGTTGCCCCACCTTCGCGCGGTCCATGTACCTGACTACGCAAAGCATATTTTGCCGTTGGGGATAACCCAAAAATTTCTGCAGTATGTTGCAACGCTTGCTCTGGTCCGGCATCCATAATAAAAATTGAAGTGGCAAATTCGATCATTACCGGATCAAAATCTTCAACTGACTGAGAAAGCAGCGCCACCTGCACTTTCCACTTTCTACCTTCGCGCATATCAACAATAACCTGCTCACGTACTGCTGCCGTTTTAGAAGTACGATGAAATTCATCAAAAACAATACGTTTTTGGTCTTCGCGAATTTCTGTAATGCGTTTTTCATGGTAGGACTTATAAGATACTGGCATATCAGATACATTTTCTTCGGTCAAATAATAATGGCGAGCTAAAACATATCGCGCCAACATATACATAACAGCAGTCTGGCGGCTAGCAGCATCGCCACCACTCTTTGCAACTTCATCTAAATCTAACGAAACAATTCTTGCTTCGCCTAAATCAAAACGAGTTGGTTGCGACAATATAGGATATTCACGCACTGCTGCTGAAATCATACGTGAAAAAGCATTAATCAAAGACTCTCCTGTTGGAGCAGTAATTTTACCATACAAATCTTCAACTGCTGGAGTACGACAGATCGCTGCTGCTTCTGCTAAAAGAGGCATGGCATGACATTGAGCCAACATGGCTTCATGCGTAAAACCAGCTAAAAACAAAGCATCGGTTACTTCCCACCATGTGGTACGCGAATCTTTAACAAAACCGATTTCAACCAAAATACCATCGATAATCTCATCAATACCTGAAGTATAAACTTCTGGATTACCATCATCAGCAGCTCTTTTATAAAGCTCATCAACAATTAATCCAGACATATCAGGTACACCATCATATGGCTTGTCGCTACCAATTGGTGTGCCAAGAAGTGTAATAAAGTTAACCAAAAAACTACGTTCTTGCGGTGTTGGATAACGACAACCAAGCTGAGTATCAAATGGATTAATTGAAAAATCCGGCGTCATTCTCATTCGATGATAAGCTGCCATGTAACGTTTATCATGTGGCAGAGCTTCTTTGATTAATGAAATCAAACCACTGCTAGATGGCCCAATATCAATAATAGCAATACGCGGCAAACGCTTAATTCCACTAGCAAGACATAAAGCTAAATTAATAGCATTAGATAACACTGATTTACCAGAACCAGGACGAGCATAGACTAGATCAATCCATGTGGTTTGCTGGCTTGAGCCAGGCTGGTAAGGCCAAGGTTTACCATCAGGTGAACGAAATAATATTGCACCATTACGCCATGGACTTGACGGCCGAAATAACGGCAACATATATAAAACATTAGATAATGGAGCTACTGATGCAGTAGCAATACTAGAACTAGATATACCCATAGCAGAAGATATTGCACCTGCAAATGCATCTCCTGAAACCTCAGAAACATCACAAGAACCCCAACCCTCAATTGCCTTAGCAAGCTGTGAAGCCCGAGTACGTAATAAACGAATATCATCCTCTGGCGCCCAAGTACAAGCAGCAACACGCAGCTTCACTACCGCATCATCCGTATGCAGTTCTACATATTTTAATAAATTTACTGCATCACCAATTAAACGATTTTGCGCTGAAGTCCAACTTAATACTGAGGATAATATCGCTTTTAACCGCACCGACTCTAGACCAGCACCTTCAATCAAAAAAGAAATGCGCCAGGGAATATACGTGGGCAAAACACGTGTCAACAAAGCGGAAAAATGCTGTAACTCTCTAGGAAACAAATCAATAAAAACGCAAGAGTAAATTCGATTACCAACACGTACAGTACGTAAATCTTGATTGATAGCATCACGCGGAATTAATTGGCGCGCAAGTGATGGCCATAAAATATCGGAAATGTCACCAGTTATTTCTTTTGGTTCCTTAATAATAATTTTATCACCGGGCAATAGAGGCTTCCAGGCACGATCAGTAAAATCGGGATCAATACTATGGCGCATTTCATAAATCGCTTCATGCACTTCAAGCACATCCAAGTTAATACCTAAACCACTCATGTCATTTTTTACTGAACGCACAAATGAATCGTGTACATCTCGCAAATCTGGAATTAACGCCATTAAATTTTGTGTTGTTCGAAATGGCGGTATTTTTTGTTCAACCGCCATTTTTTGTCTTTCTTTAAGAGCAGTTTTGTATTGTTCTGATGTTAAAACACCTGGCTGCGTCCAAAGTACAATATAAACTTCTTCCTGCGCACAGTATTTAGCTAGGTAGCTAATACGCTCATTGAACAAATCATCAAGCGATAAAGACAAGGTTTCTGCCGTTGCTCTTGCAGGCTCAAAAATGTGGGATATTTCTTTGCCAACTTCATCGCGATTATAAGAAAAATAAACTTGCATAGCATGCCCCTTACGTGACATTGTAGTTTGCAAACTATGCCTTAAACCATCTTGAATACGATCAAATTCTTCAGCACCAATTAAAGCCTTAACACCATCAATTCTCAATACGGATATTAGAGAACCGTCATTACCAACTAGAACAGTGGGACTATCAGCTGTTTGAATTTCGCAATATGATTCCGTAGATTGCCCGATGGAACTACTCGCCCAAGCAATAAAAGCATCAACGGTGTCAATTATAATATCGGCAATATTAGCCATTAGTATTTATACCCTTCGCTAATTGAGTTTTCATAATTATTCTGTCGACAACTCTTCGAGTGAATCTTTAGACCAACCCTCAACCTGTTTGGCAAATTTAGTATATGAGGGTAAAAGCCTAAGGGGTGGTAATGCTTCTTCTAAAATACGTATCCGGTCTTTATCAGGAACATCAATTAATACTCGTCCAAAAAGCGCTGGATCACTCATCCCTTCTCCAAGTTGTTTTTCAACAACCTGCGTCCGCAATTTCATACCACGATAAATATTTTGGGCATCAGCACGATAACTAGTAGCATTAGTCATAGCACAAAATAAAACATGGCAAAAACCATTTAAATCTCCTTGGCTGATTTCTGGAAGATAGATTAGGACTCCGCCGCCATAATCGTCCTTCCCAACAACCTCAAGAAAAAAACACTGCGCACAAAAACAACAAGCTGTCACTAAATTGGACAGCTTGTTGTTGCGATAATTATTATCCAGATTCACAACTTCCTGGAACTGCTTAGCTTGAAAACCACAAAAACAACACGTATATTGATCACGCTTAAGGACCTGTTGACTAAAAGTTTTAAACGCTGGATCAGCTTTTCTTACCGAAAATAGTCGCCATGCTTCCGGCTCGGCAATCAATTTTACTGAATGCAAACTTGTCATAAGTGCAATTTCTGGCTAAATCACTAAGGAGTACTAGTAAAGCCACCGACATTACCTTGGTTACTGGTACCAAGAGTTCCACCACCAACGCTAATTATACTTGGTAAAAATATTAAACTAATGCCTACTAGTAACATTGCAATACATGTTCCAAGCGGCGCTTGCTGGGGATTATCTTTATGTTGCTTAAATTTAAAAAGGGCACCAACTGTAAGTCCAAATCCCGCCACATACGCTCCCGCTGTTACTAACTTAAGAACATTACCTAAAGTACTTGTGACAGTACTAGCAACAACTCCGATAGTCATGTTATCGGCTAACGCATAAGATATATAAAAACTTAAACTGCTAATCACTATCGACACTGCAACTTTTACCACTTTCTTACTAAACATATTTTAATCTCCTTTAAAATTTGATTACCAGGCCACCTACCAATTTTACATCAACGAAAAAAAATAACATATCTATATTTAATCTCTCTACTAAATTATCGAAATACCCAAACTATTTCCAACAATCCGCAAAGTTTCTACTATATTAATCGCTAAAATTCCACCTACAACATACATGATACCTTTACCCACTGTTCCCTGCTGCGCCCCTGGCTTAGTCGAATGACTAAGAGTTACAAATCCTCTAATAAAAGACACATACCCAATAGCTTGAATTAGCGCAATCGCGCCTTGCTTAGCCGGTTCATATAGACCACTTGTGCCAGTAGGATAGGACGTAATTGATGAAGATCCAGTAAAAGTAGCAACTCCAACGCCTATAGTAAATGGATAATATATCAACGCTATACCAAGAGCTAAGCGAAACAAAGGCCCGCCTACAGCACCCTCTGTCGACGTCATACTCTGTGATTGACCAATTCTTTTTAAATCCATTATTGCTGAAATCACCATCCAAAAACCTATTACAAAACCAACTGCTCTTGTTAGTGTAATAACAGGCCCCATATTTGACTTCAACGCAGACAGCAGCGTATTAAAATCGACGGTTGCATAAGCCGTGGCTACTGGCAATAGCAAAAAAATGACTACTAAACAACATTCATTTGCTACCTTAATATTGGCATTGGTGCTAAATATTTTCATTGGCCTCATGCAAAACGTTTAATTGGTAATTGGGAGCAATACTTAGAAATCGTTTACACCATATTGAATATATGAACCATCGCTCATAAGAACCATTCCTTGCTGTGGTGAGATAACCTCCACCGTACCATAGCCTTCCAATTTATTACCAACCCGCAACGTAACACTTTTACCATCAGCAGATTCAAGCCACACTCTTCCAGGTACGATAGCGCGTATATGATAAATGGCCAAAGGTTTGGTAGCTTTCTTCTTGGATTTAATCTTCGAAGGGGGGTTTAGTTGTTGTATTTCTAATAGAAGTTGTTGCATAGCCACTGTCAATTGACTAACATTCTGACTAACACTAGAAATATCTTGCTGTGCTTTAGAAACAGCATCTCTTAAACCTAAAAGCTGATCATGATTGCTTGCCATCTCCTGCGCTGCTGCATCTATTTTTTGTTGTACAACGGTTTGTGCCTGTTCTATTTGATCATTGCTCCAGGTAGGCGATGGCTGAACAATCTCTCTGATTGGCGGTGCTACAATCGGAACCTGCTGCGTGGCCACCACTTCCTGTGCTTGCACCTTTTTTTGTTCTGCTGCATGTGTTTTTTTAGCGTTATAAAAACTAAAAATTACATATATAACTACAATAGTTAATATAATTGCAATTGGCGCCCTAAGACTCTGCAAATTAATATTTTTTAGGCCAAATCTTGATGGCGCTGGAACCGGTGCCTCTTCTCCAAAAGAAGAAGGAGCAGCAGAACCAGAATCTGTTACTGTACCTATAGGAGCACCATCAGACTCAGCAAATTTATATTCGGTCATATCGGGTGAAGATATTGTTTTATCATCCATACTATTATTACCTTGTAAATTTATTTACATTTTGGTACCGATAGATCAGCCATCAGTAACAATCCAATATCCCCAGCCCTGCGATTCGCAAACAACGCGAATCTTAGGCTGGGCTGGTGAAGCATTTATTTTAACTTTTTGGTACCGATAGATCAGCCATCAGTAGCAATCCAATATTACTTCCAGCTTTTACCTTAACCGTTGGGGGCATATTAGCATTTGATCCAGTAGCAGCACCAAGCTGTTGCCCCACTGCACCCAAGCCAACTAATAATTTTTGCATAAAATTCAATTGCGGCATAGTACTTACGGTCCCAGTCGTAGCCGATGTAGTAGTTGTAGCTCCAGCATTTTGTACAGCACCAGCTAACCCACTTATAAAAGATGTCGCGAATATTGTGCCATAACGCAACAAATAGTGATTATCAACACTAGATGCCAAAGCCGTTTTTGCAGTATTCGGATCAATCGCTACAGCATTAATAGAAATGCTGCTGCTTAACTTGGGAACGCTAAGTACACTAAATTGCAGTAAAACTTTTTGGTCAACTCTTTGGAAATTACCAAGCAACTTAGAATTCTTTAGTGGGCCCTGAACAACAGTTGCCATCGCTGGAGCATTTTCGTCACTATTCACCTCTGAGTCTAATGTAGCAAAAATAATATTTCCGGCCTTATAAATATCGACATTTTTCGCTGCTGCAGCTGCGGCTGCCTTTTCAGCCGCCGCTACTCTCTCTGCCTGAGTCTTTTTCTGATCGTCATCTCCTCCTTGAACATATTGCTGCATAGGAATCTGTGCCCATGCGGCAAAAAGAGTATTAGCCTGCTGCCTCATCATCGCTTGTTGTTGTCTCATGAGATTTTCAAGATCCGGTGTCGTCATATTTGACATTTGTTCATCACTTAATCTTCCAAGCTGTGTTTGCGGTTCTGAAGAATTTAAATTTGCATTTGCCTCGGCACTCAGCCTTAAATTGGCTGCCTTAATGTCATTCAAACTAAAACCAGCCTTCTTCAATTCATCAGAAGCAAAACCAGATACAAGTAAATCAGCTGCTTTAAATCCAGCATCTTTTAGATCCTTAGCACTAAATCCTATGGCTTTTAGTTCTTTAGCGCTAAATCCTGCTGCTTTTAGTTCTTTAGCACTAAATCCTGCCGCCTTGAGTTCTTTAGCGCTAAACCCAGCGTCCTTTAATTCTTGCGCGCTGAATCCAGCATCTTTAAGATCTTTGGCACTAAACCCAGCGTCCTTTAATTCTTGCGCACTGAATCCAGCATCTTTAAGATCTTTGGCACTAAACCCAGCATCCTTTAATTCTTGCGCACTGAATCCAGCGTCTTTAAGATCTTTGGGACTAAATCCTGCTACCTTTAGTTCTTTAGCACTAAACCCAGCGTTCTTTAGTTCTGCCGCACTGAATCCAGCATCTTTAAGATCTTTGGCACTAAACCCAGCGTCCTTTAATTCTGCCGCGCTAAATCCTGCCGCCCTTAACTCTGCCGCGCTAAATCCTGCTGCTTTAAGTGCGGCAGCACTACAACCTTGAGCTTTTAATTGGGCAGCACTAGCTCCACTCGCTCGCGCTTCTTTAATACTGTTAATACTACATACCCCTGTAGTAGCACCTAAACCAGCCGCCTTACTTTCGTCCGGAGTAAATCCAGCACTTCTTAAATCGCGATCACTAAACCCAACCCCTTTTAAGTCAGCCGCGCTAAACCCTGCTGCTTTTAATTCTGCTGCACTGAATCCAGCGTCTTTAAGATCTTTGGCATTAAATCCAACAGCTTTTAATTCTGCTGCACTGAATCCAGCGTCTTTAAGATCTTTGGCATTAAATCCAACGGCTTTTAATTCAGCTGCACTGAACCCTGCCGCCTTTAACTCTGCTGCGGTAAAACCAGCCGCTTTTAACGCTGCCGCACTACAACCAAGTTTTTTCAAATCAGTCGCACTAGCACCTGCCTTATGAGCTGCTTTTAAGCTCTCCACACTACAAGACCCAACTCCAGCTGCTCCAACACCAATAGCAATAGCCCCAACAACACCTGCGCGCACTAAATCACCGTCGGTATAACCAGCTGCTTTTAATTCATCTGCAGTAAAACCTGCATCCTGCAACTCTGCAGCACCAAATCCAGCTTTTTTCAAATCTTCTGCATTAAACCCAGCGTCTTTTAATTCTTGAGCACTGAAACCAGCATTATGGAGTTCCCCAACGCTAAAACCTGCATCTTTCAGTTCGCTTGCAGTAAAACCGGCCCCCTTTAAATCAGCCGCACTGAAACCTGCATTTCTTAAATCTTTTGCACTAAAGCCTGCTGCTCGTAAATCTGCAGCATTAAACCCAGCGGCTTTTAATTCAGCTGCACTGAACCCCGCAGCTTTTAATTCTGCTGCTGTAAAACCTGCAGCCTTTAACGCTGCAACACTACACCCTAATTTCTTCAATTCAGCTGCACTAATGCCTTTTCCACGAGCCTCTTTTAATTTTTGAATACTACAATTACCAGTTGTGGATAAATTACTTGAATCAAAGCTTGCTGCAGTGATCGCTTCTTCGCTCATTCCAGCCCCACGTAAATCAGCAGCACTAAACCCCGCATCTTTTAATTCACCAGCAGTAAATCCCGCAGCTACCAATTCCTTAGCATTAAAACCAGCTTCTGCCAATTCTTTGGCGCTAAACCCAGCAGCTTTTAATTCATCCGCGCTAAACCCAGCTGCCTTTAGTTCAGCCGCACTGAATCCGGCTGCTTTTAGCTCAGCCGCACTGAATCCGGCCGCTTTAAGCGCTGCCGAACTACAACCACGACAATGCAATTCTGAAGCAGTAACGCCCGCCAAGCGCGCTCTCCTTAAATCTTCAACACCACAACCAGCAACAGAGGTAGCACCAGATTTTTTTGACAAATCAGAAGAAACTCCTGCATCTAGATATGTAGTACGAACTACCGTCGGAATGGAAGATGTTCCCTTTCTAGCAGCCTCTACAGATAGTTCTGCATTTTGTTGTTCTTGCAATTTAGCATACTCTCGGGTTGGTTGGCCTAAACCAGGAATAGAAGTAATTCCTGGAGCTTCCATTACTGCAGACTGCAATCCGGCTGGCGGTAACTGATTACGTTTAAATTTAAAATAAGCAATACCTAAAGTTGCAACAACAATAACCATCAAAACGATAACTACCATTCTTGATTTAGTATCAGCAAAAGTCTGTTTTGCATTATTTACTCTGTCTTTAAGCGCCATATCACTCCAATCCTTCAATCATTAGCGTAAGAATTTTATCCTTCCCATTTTGTAGAGCTAAAATTACCGGGGATGGCTGCAACTGATAAGCATGGGTGCCATCAATACTGCTCATAGTCGCTTGCCAACCGGGAGAGGTCACAGTCAAATTAGTTCGTAAATAAAGCTTTTTATTTAGCAACCAAGCCTGGGTAATCCCGCCACCACTGACTTTCAACTCTTTGCTCCCCTTGGGTGGAATGCCGTTTAACACATCAAATAATATTGGATTTACTGCATCTGGTATCCCATTTTGAATAAAAACCGCATTGGGCCCAACCCCAGGAATGCGTAGGTCTACGCGATAATCCACCGCTTCTTGTCCCGATATCAAAGTTATCATTACCGGGGTATTTAAATCACGCAAAATTACCGCTAAATTACTGCGCTTATAAAAAGTTGCTGATTGCACCAGCATGGTATTGCCTTTACGGTCCCACTGAATATTAAAAGCAGCAGGATCGCCAACACTATATGCAGCTATTGGCCATGGCTGGCCAGTAGCGTCTATAAAAACTAAAGAGGTAATATATCCTGCCCCCAACCTAATCACCGGAGCTACAGCCTGCGGCGATAAATTAACCAGCAATGATGTAGATGTTGGCTTTGGCGGAACCCCTGGTGGATTTGCTGCAGCTTGATTGCTTGCGGTAAACACCTCTCGCAATTTCATAATTTGATCAGGGGTCATTGGTAATAATTGACCTACAACACCGGAAAATGCTTCATCATACAAACTAGGTTGTGGCGTATTTGCAGTAGCAAGAACATTGGTAGTATCCGCTGCTTTATTTTGCGTATTTGAAGATACTCCAGCTTGAGCCGCCTGTTGAGGCGCATTAGCTTGGTCAGACGTGGATGGAGAAAGTAAATCAGATGATAAATTAGATGTTGCGATTATATTGGCTGATCCAGAAGGTATATTACTTTTAGCTGCTTTTGCCAAAACTTGCTTCAATTGATCCATTTTTTTTTGTGCGTCTTCCTGGTCTCTTTTGTCCCGAGCAGTGAGAGCAAAAGAACTCTGACAAAAAACAAACAATACAGATAGTATAATTAAAAATATTTTCATAACGCTTCGGCACCCTATTCCATATTCCCTATTCACATCATAATCATTTAGATTAAGAAGCTGCAGTTGAAGAAACAAAACTCACTATAGCAATCCCCTTAGGCATATCAACTGTTGGCACGCGACTAACAATCATTGTCACTATCATCGCCTGCTGCGTTTGTTCATTTGGACTCTGATAAGTAACTAAAAGTGGAATTTGTACTTTCCAAGAATATCTACCACTTACCACAGCTTGATCCAAAATAACTGGTGTACCGGTAGCAACTGCTGACACCACTAGCTTCTTTGCTATAACCATCTCAAGAGTTCTAGCTGTTCGCAAAGCATCTTCGTAATACCTCCAGCCATCAGCAGTAAATTGGTTTTGTAGTTGTTGCATCGCATCACGATAGTTTACGAAGTTATAAGTGTAAGCAGATACAGAAGCACCATGCGCCCATTGTAGTAACTCACCTGGTGATAACATCGCTTCTGATAAAGAAAAAAGTTGCATGATTCTGCCATCAACTGTGGTAGCAAAATATTTTGGTTCTGGCCGATTGGCAATTTGATAAAATACAACTCCAACTAATGCCACAACAACTACCAATAAAACCATCAAAGACCCTACTAATCTTCGATAATTATCGCGATAGAAATTATTGCGCAGTCGCACTAGTTCAACAGCATCGTCTACCATAACTCATCCCTCTATCCCTCTATAGTTACATACTAACTCAACAACCCAGAAAAATCTACCAGCAACTATGATATTTACCTTTGCACAGGACGAAAAAATAAGATCGCTATATTGAAAAATCGGTAGCCGCAGGCTTCAGCCTGCGTTGCCGTGGCATCTACCAACGCTAAACACGCAGGCTAAAGCCTGCGGCTACCTGTGTTTTGATGCCAAATTTTATTTTTTGTCCTGCGCAAAGAAAAATTAATTAAGTTTACGAAAATTAATCACCACACAATCTGTTAAAAACGATTTCTTGTTTTTAAATACAATCGCATTACTACCATCAGCATACATAAAGCTCGCATCAATTCCTGACCTCCACAAATACTGAACTACCTTGTGAGCGCGCTCGGTGGCCATAGTGATACCAAGAGCATCGATATAATTAACTCCGGCAACGCCCTTGACCGAAATCACTGATTTTTCATAATAGCTTGTTAGCTCTAAAATCAAATCTAAAATTTTATATGCTTCTTGGGTAAAATTTGCTGAATTAGCATTAAAAAGTTTTTTATTGGGCAAAACCAAAACCATAGAATCTTTGTCTTGCAGAATGCGAATATTGGAGGAAATTAACTGTTTATTTAGCAAACTAATCTGAGCCTGGGGTTTCTGAATTTCTGCATCAGCCTGATAGACAACTTTAGTAAGACAACCAGACAATAATGTTGCTAGCATAATAAAAAAAATAATTTTTAATACTTTCATATATAAAATCCTAGTTAATTGCTCGTGGTTTCATCTGTTGCTGCCTGCTGTTTTAATGCAATGTTAGCAATCAAATAATCTATTGCCTTTGTTGGCTCGGTAGCATCAGAAATTGCCAGTACCGTTGGTGGGTAATGTGTTGCTACTTGCATATCTTTAATCAGTTCTGAAGAGATAGTTTGCGTACTACGCTTAGCCCTACTCAAAACAGTTTCAATCTGGGAAATTTGTCCCCTGGTTGATGCTTTAATTAATATTGGTTTACTAAATTGCTCAATATTATCTGCCAAAAGAATATTTTTGAGATAATCTGAAGGAGATAATGCAGTAAACACATCCATTTGCCCAGCTGGTAATTCGACCTTTTCTTCAGCCTCACTTGGTAACGGTCCAAGTGCTTGTTCACGATAAGCAAGCAAAACAGAGATTCCTTTTTCGAGCGGTAAATCTTCATGCTGCTTCATAAACAATTCGGCAATATTTTTAGCATCATCTTGTGGCGACTCAATATCAGAAAACAACTTAGTACTACTCTGCAATATTCTTCTAAAGTTCTCAAAACCGGCAACCAAACCACGCAATACTGCATCTGTAGGCGCATCTATCTTGACAAATTGATTCAGACGCAGCTCTTTGACTGGCTTAGGATTTGCATAAAACATTTTCGCACGCACAATTTTGGATTTAAAGAAAACATGAGCTTCACCTTCTCTTTGCTCTTTTAAATCAAGCAAATCAATACGTGCACGCTTTTCCACTTGGGCAGTTTTCGAACCCGCATACTGACCGGATATACTTTGTGCATTTGCTTCGAACCCACCCACATGGGCAACATATGATTCACCAGCAGATTTCAAGAAAAATTCCCACGTATCAGCTGGATCTTCTAATTTCATACAGATTTTAATATTGGTATTTGCACCGATAGAGGCAGCTTCTTCCTTGGATGCTTTTTGAAATGCGGGCAAATCTTGACCAGCAAATACAACTGAAAAACCCAAAGAACGCGCTTGCGCTGGAACTACAGCAAAACCCTCCACCGCATAATACCCATACTCATCTAAAATACATAAATATGGATTGCGCGCATTAGTCGGCTTGCTCTCAACTACTTTACTATACATGCCCTCAACTTCATCACCCAAACCAGATGCCATCATGGTTTTTAAGGAAGCAATAATTATTTTACCTAAGTTAGCTAACTCATCTGGTGACTTTTCTAATGCTGGTAATAGCACTACCAAAATACGCCGATTTAATACCACATCACGCAAATCAACTTCTGGTAAATTAGTGCGTATAATATGCCCATAAGTGTCAGCGAGCGAACCAAATGTTCTGGTTAATTGCATGATGATATAACCGTGCTGCTCTAAACATTGCGAGCTTTGTTTGCCTTTTTTTCCTTTGACATACCCAGGCATATCACTTACATAATGAGTTATTGGTTCAAGGACTACGCTTGGAAAACCTTCCAAGCTCACTGGCTCTTGATTTTCACGAACCAAAACTTTATCAACCATTTCTTCAAGTTTTGTGAACTCAAAATAATTACGAATGGTATTGGCATCTAATAAAATATAACCAGCATCGCGCGCTGTGACTAAAACTTTCATCAACGCTTCAACGAAAGCAATGGCTCGGCCTTTCCACATATCTCCACCACTGGCCGCTTTATTAGATTCCATAAGACTCGTAATCAAGTTAGACAACATACTTGAAGAGCCGGTACAAAAAGGATTCATGGTGTTGGAAAGACGTTTTTCTTGTGCGCCAATAATATCACGCGCACCCGTCATAAAATTAATCAATAACAAATCGTCTTCACGCCCCACCGAACGCACTAAAGAAAAAATTGTAGCAAAAAGAGCGTTATCACCTTTACCATCAACATAAATAAAACCACTTCCTTGAATCAAGGCGTTAAACGCTATAGATACTAACGCTACCGTTTTACCACTACCAGTTGAACCAAAAATCAAAACATGGGTTCGCATATCCTCATTGTTAAACCACAGCTCATCCTCAGTCTTACGATCGTTACCAAAATAATAAATTCCATTAGCCATGCTTGGCTTGGAACTACCGGCTTTTGGAGTATTGTAATCCAAACAATTGGCTCGTTTTGGCATACGAAATGGTAAAGAAAAATGCTGCACTTTTGCAATCCAAAACAGACAAAGTCCAATTAAAAAAGTAATATCAGCTGCCGCAGAAACGAAAAAACCTAAACTGGCAAAAACCACTATCAGTGCCGCAACACTAGATGGGCTCTTCATGAAATCAGAGATGCGCTGCTCTAGGGTGCGCGTATCACGTAGCAGCGTACTGCCTATCTGTTCTTGACTCTGATCTATCCCTCGTTGTTGAATTGGCATTAGATTACTCTTCCTCATCCGGCTTATAAACCATATCGGCCAAAGCTAATTCTAAACCATGCACCGCTTCCTCTACCATTGGAGCCATTAAAGGCAATCCTAATTTTTTTTCTGCAAGCCAATGGGCAAAAGCGCCACTAATTTCGGCAACTGCTGTTTGCCTGCCAACACTATTTAGCATATACCACATCCGCCTATCGATTGGTTTTAACCAAAGAAATTCTGCCGTAGCAAGTACACCTGCACTACGTGCACCAACCAACATAGATGCGAGCACCGTGGTAACATAACCATGCAAACTGACTATATTGACGACTTTTTTTGAGTTTAGATACTTATGCATTAACTCTTCAACACCAGCAAAATTAAACTCCTTCCCCTTAGATGAAATAGCAATTTGGTCTAATAGATTATCGGCGCTTTTTTTATCACCATTAATCTTCGCAGCAAAAACAGCAAACAACGCTTTGAGATATGGTGGCAAATTTTCAGCGCCATACCATTTCGGACCAAGCTGCAGCGATAAAAGACGATAAGCGGCACCACGCCGCAAAATTGCAGTATATTTTCCATGCTTTTCTTCAACATCAAGCAAATTATGTTTTTTACAAAAGCGCATTGGCGATAACGATATTGCCCACGGCCCCTCATCTAATTTTTGCTTAATCAAATCAACCCCTAAAATTGGCTTAATTTGCGGCCAATTATCTTGTTCTGCAAGTCTAAGTGATTTGTTATCATAAACATGACGCAATTTAGTTGAAGCACTGCCAAAATGGAGTAATGCGGCGGCGCCAAGCATAATCGCCGTAAGCGGGTATCTAATATAATCACCAACAACTGTACTCAATTTAACCAATGTAGAGAAATCAACACCTACGGCATTTCTATTCTGCTGGATAAAAACAAGCCATTCATTTAAAGCAGACTGTGGCGCTGGTAAACCTACCAGCAGCATCACTTTTACTAGCATATTGAACACAAAGTTAGCCGCTATGATTTCATAAAAACGCACAAAAAAGACCGCAGAGACTATATAAGCTTGGCCAAAATACCAGCCAAGATAAATAATCCCAATTAAAATTCCTACTATCCACAGAAAGTCTAATGAATTATCTTGTCCCTGTTGTTGCTGCTGCTCCGCCATACCCTACCTTTTATCTATTGTTTGTTCTTCTTCAGATTCCAACAAAAACAACGCTTCATCACGTATTGCATAGTGCTGTTTATTAGCAAGAACAAATTCAACAATATTTTCTAATTTAATTGAATTTTCTTTCAAAACAAACAACTGATGACCGCAGGCATCTACCGGTGGCTGCTCCACATTATAAAAATCGTCGCTTTTAATATTAACAATAGCGTAGCCATTGCGCTCAATACCAGAAGCTTTTGAACGAATAAATTCTCTGGCATAAGCCTCATCCTTGTACGCTGGCCGAGTAACACTATAATCTGTGAGCGTCTTGATAGTACGATACCACCCTTGCAAATTAGCGCTATCAACTTGGTATAACAAAATAAAAACCTGAGAATACCCAGGTAGCGCAACCCTTAGCTGGATATTTTTAGCAGCAACAATAGCGACATTCTGTCCTTGCTGAGCTTGCACGCCAAGAAGCGATAATCTCTGAGCCTCAACTTGCAACTCTCGTAATTTAGTTGCTGAAACTTTTAAAAAAATTGAACTCTCCCAATCTCCTGTTGTTAGTAAGCTATCGATTGTTTTCTGTATTTTCTTGGCAATCTCATTGAGAGTTAGTAATTTTTGCTCTTCCATAATTTATTGTTCTTTTTGATCTTTCATCTTGCGTTTGCTGCTTCAAGATTGACAACAGCGACATTGCTAACCCGCAATAACAATTGCGCTTGCTGGCCTAACTGTTTCACTTCATCAATTGCGCCAGAAAGTCTTGCATTAATTTTTTCCAGGTTGGCAGTAGCGCCAACTACATCCTGGTTAAATACCACGTTACTACTTGCACTCGTAGATAGATTTTTTTTCACTTCAATAATTTTAACTAGCTGTTCATGCAATTTACCCAAACTATCTATGGCACGATAACAATATTGCACTAATTCTTGCAAATCACTAAAGTTTGTTTTTGTACTTTCTGTCATATCTTAATCGTACATTAGTTCATCAAGGGATATTTGATCGGACGTTGGTGCTGCTCTTATTATTTCTAAAAGCACATCATAAATATATATTAAACGCAAAATGTTGGGAGTAACGTCATCAAACTGCACCCGAACCCCCAAAAGAGATTTTTCTGCTTCAGTGAAAGTGGCACCAATTCCAAATCCCAAACATAACAAACACATCCTATCGGCACGCTGTGCCATCGACGGCAACAACCCTACCTCCGCAAAAACTTCTTCATAACTAATTGGCTTACCACAAAACGTAAAATTAGCGTTTGTTGTTTTTGCAAGAACACAAAAGTTGCTTGTTAAATCCATAGATAATCCTTTAATTTCTTAGTTCGTCCACCACGGTATCGCCATCTTCCTTGGTCCTGCAAGCGTCGATCTTAGTATACGCAAAAACACATCCATACTATAACCATAACGACCCAGAAGTGTAAAAAATGTCATTACTATAACCGCAAGAACGAACGTCCATAGTTTAATATGCACAAGAAATATAAGAAGAGGGAATGCTACGTTGGCATCAATAAAAAAGAATCTAGCAGGACGGGCCGAATCACGCCAGTGAGCGTTTTCTGTTGGTTGAAGCGCCATAATAAATATCCCTTCTATAATGAGGCAAACTGCCAATTAAGTTTTCCACGATTTTATCACCAAAGAAGCTTTTGGTAAAATTTTAAATATATTCCCCACGGCTTGCCGCGGGAACAAAGCCATGGGGGTTTATCAAGGGGGAGAAGCGCGAGCTTATACCCTTGATCGAGCCCGGGGATTTATTCCCCGGGCGAAGTCAAACAGTTAAATCGAAAAAAACATCAAATAGCTTTGCACAGAACAAAAAATAAAATTTGATATCAAAAACTAGTAGCCGCAGGCTTTAGCCTGCGGCTACTAGTTTTCTAAAAATTTAAACTGAATTTACTTGACAATAAGCCTCTATTCTTGATTCAATACGGAATCAGGAAATTCTTTATCAATTACAAAAAACGACCGGTTATGGAAACCAAAAGTTTTTTTTTAATCGCTATCACAACTCTAGTAATACAGCTTACAGGCTGTACCACTGAATCAAAAGTTGCCATCATAAATAATGATAAGGACTTGCGTTCGGCTGGAACAAAACTAACCGCAACTGCTGATTCAATTAACAAATCCTTGCTAGAACTTGCAGAAATTGATCGCGCAACCCATCCACAGGCAAGACTACCCAATCCGGTTGAACCTAGCATGATTGGCATGGGACAGCTCGGCTCAATAGATTGGAGTGGGCCGGTTGCACCTCTGGTGAAAAAAATAGCTGAGGCTACAAATTATAAATTTAAAGTACTCGGATCCCCACCAGCAATTCCGATTTTGATATCGATTGCAGCAAAAGACACTCCGCTCGCAGATATCTTACGCGACATTGCGTTTCAATGTGGCAGCAGAGCTAATATTGTAACCTATCCAGCAAGTAAAACTATCGAATTACGCTACGTAAAAGCCTAATGAAAGGACGCTTATTAATATTATTAGCATTTATTACAACCTTGCAATTTGGCTGCTCAAGCTCGACTCAACCACCTACAGAATTAAGTACTATTAGGGCTCTAAAATCACCAACTACCGTTAAAATTGGCGCAATCCGCCTTGCATCTTTAAAAGAAACCGCCAGAGGTCTTGGGGCACAATCTGGCCTTTCTTGGCGCGCCAGACAATTAAACGTGCTGCTCAACTCGCAAAAAAGAAACCTTGACCGTATTTTCAATTTTAATTTTTTAATTCTAAGCCAAACGGTATTACCGCCCATACTAGTTGAAGGAAGAAATACGCTAAACTTAGCAGATGAATTTACGATTCGTGCTTCAGATCACGATTATCAAATTGTGCAACCACCCCGATTTATTACTGCGCCGCCAAATTGGCGCGATTACATTTGGATGGCCTATAAAAAGCCAGAGACACCAAACCATACTATGCTCCCGCAAAACTCTGACGAACGAAAAATATGGAATGAATCTATTCAAATTGGTTGGAAAGAAGGAACCGCCCAAGCTGACCAAATTTTTTCAGCTAATCTAGCAAGACTACAACGTGATTATGAAGGCATGGTTTTATATCGCAAATTATTGGCGCAACACATACTGACCCCGCCATACATATCTCAAGCTGATTTAGGAATTACTGGTGGTGGTAACGACATGCGCGTTAATGACCGCGTACTGCGTATTACTGCGATACCTCAACTACAAACCAATACCAAAAATTGGCATCCGGTATTATCAAAAAAAGATAAACAAGATCAATTACCCAGCCCTAAGACCCGCGAAAAACTCGGGTCTTAGGCTGAGCTATTATATTTTGCCCTTCGGGCGTGATAAGTAAATTATGACCCAACCAAATTACATGTTTTTAAACGAACCTCTGCGTTTTGGACCAGACACGCTTGAGCCGTTGCTGGCTCATTGCAGCAAAATGGGCGCTTCAGATATTACCTTTCAAACAGGGGAATCGATAATTGCCGAGGTTAATGGCCACATTTACAAAATTACTAAACATAAACTTTCAACCCCAGAGGTTGGTGATGTTTTAAATTTACTTTATGGGCCAAATGGCACTACCCAAATTTTAGCTGGTCACGATGTTGATACTCATTATGAATTCCGCCCGACTCGCGTAGAACGTTATCGTTATCGCGTTAATGGTACGGGCTGTCAAGTCGAAGGACATCATGGCATACAATTAACTCTGCGAACAATCCCATCCGAACCACCAAAACTGTCTCAACTTGATCTTCCAAAAGAATTGGTTGATGCTATTGCTCCACGCGAAGGTGTTGTTTATGTAACTGGCGCTACTGGTTCTGGAAAATCAACTTTACTTGCGTCAATAATTCGAGAAATTGCCGAAGATCCAAATTGTAATCGTAAAATTCTTACTTACGAAGCACCAATTGAATTTGTCTATGATGCTATCGAAAAACCAACAGCGATTATAAGCCAATCAGAAATTCCAAGACATTTGCCTTCATTTGCCGATGGCGTGCGTAATGCCCTGCGGCGCAAACCACGATTGATTTTGGTTGGTGAGGCTCGAGATGCTGAGACAATTTCTGCGGTAATTGAAGCTGCTTTAACTGGACATCCAGTTTATACAACACTACACACCACTGGCGTTCCAGAAACTATTAGGCGTTTAGTCGGAACTTTTTCTGCAGAAGAGCGCGGCGGTAGAACCATCGATATTATTGAAACCTTAAGATTAATCATTTGCCAAAAACTAGTACCAACCGTTGATGGCAAACAAACAGCCCTGCGGGAATTTTTAGTATTTTCAGAGGAAGTGCGTGATATTTTACTCGAGTCCGATCCTGATCAAGTTACTTCTGTTACAAGAAAGCTACTGAATGAACGTGGCCAAAGCATGCTCACTGATGCACAGAAAAAATTCTCGGCTGGAATTATTCCAGAGCGCGAGTTTAAGGTCATTGCTGCTGCTGCAAAACATGCAGCGAAAGCCGTATAACACCTGAGAATCCGGCAACGCAGGCTAATTTTTTACACTGTACAAAGCTAATCCTTAGTGCACCTCTTCCGTAGGCGGCTTCTCATTTTTCCCCTTATCCGACCACTTCTTCTTCCCTCTCTCCTCATCTTCCTTCTGATACCCATGAAGCTCACCAGCACTCATTGCCTTAGGACCAGCACTCTGCAGACCCTTGAGAGCGGTTGCTTGTTCTTTCCCACCAGCAGCTCCAGCCTGAGAAAATTCCGTAACGCCTCCCTTAACTTCTCCCATAGCCTTTTCTTCCCCACCACCAGTTACCCGAATACCGACAATGCCCATTACTTCACTGTGCAGTAAATAAATGGTAGAAAAACAAAGATTTACTAATGATATCATAACAAAAGTATATATAACTACCGTGCCAATTTGCTCAATCATCCTAACAGTACTATCACCAGATTGAGCATTAACACTACCAGCTGCCACTTCAAAAATACTCTTAGTAATTGTCTGAAACCCTGCATTTAAAAGGTCAACTCCAATACGCGCCAGTATCACACCAACAACCAAACCTACAACCATCAATGTTGGCCTAAAAAAGACTGATATTATCTGCTGAACAAACTGTTCTGCTTCACGAGATAATAATGGATTCTCCTGAGATGCTGAACCCCAAAGCATCAGAAAACAAATAATTGGAGCTGCCGCCATTAAAACCAACACTGAAATAAACCAACTCATAACGCCAAAAAGAAATAACATATATGGTATTAATGGAACATATACAGCTAAAGTTATACCAGTAACAAGCAAAGGACCAGTAACAGCCAGTCCTATAGGTACATACATGAAAATAATAGTACGAACTATTTCATTAATTGAATTTGAAAGCGACTGCATTCCTTGCAGAGCCATTGATGCCCCTGTAGTTGCTCCCCAAAAACTACCAAAACCAACAGCCACCATAATAAGTGTCTCAATGCTACCCTGAATCATAAAAGCTGTAGAGACAGATATCATTATTCTTTCTATTTGAGTAAAAAAAGCCACAGAATGCGTTATCATTGATCGCCCAAGAATTTGCAACTTTACTATTGGGTCTTTTACAGGAACACCTGACACAGTACCACCCATAACATCAGTCCATGTCTTCATTATCTGATTAACATCGTATTGTAAATATATCATCGGAGCATCTTTTAACAATCCTATCCCAGCGAGAGCAACAATAGGAACGGCTACAAGAGCGGAGCCTCCATAAACACGAGCATCAATCCACCCCTCTGAATCTGCTTCATAAGATAGCATCGTAGCAGGATTAAACGATATCCCCTTATTAGCAGCAGCACCCGCCTGACCAGCTGTTGCATCTGTTTGTTCAAGGGTCTTACCAAGAATTTTTGCATAAGGAGAAGAAAAATAAACCCACGCAAATGCTCTTCGCAGTGTTTCATTACTCGAGCGGGTGTCGTCTTTAATGATTGATTTCCTTTCGGCTCCATCCCCAGAAACATCCAATGCATTAAATAGGTCGCGCAATGAAGATTTGTGGTTTTCAGCTCCATCAGTATAATTGGTAAAGAAAGCATTTGATGGACGAAGAGGTCTGTTTGCAGAGGCATTTGTCTCCGATGTTTCTGTTACTACACCTGAAGCACTATCAGTCGAATAAGCTGTCAATCTAAAGTAGGTATCGACAAGCTGCTCGGTCTTTATCTGTTCCTGTAATAACGTATAATAACTCCCAGCCAAAATCCAACCCTTGTCTCTTGCTGTTTTATAGATATCACTAATTTGATGTGATGTAAACGTTGCAATATCTGTACTTCTAGGATTGGCTAATGCAGATTGATAATCCGCTGCAGCTTGTAGCATGTCCCGTGCACTTATTGGCCACTTAATTGATGGATAGTTAGCAACCTCTCGCCTTAGTAAATCATTAGACTCTAGATCACTAAGAAACTCCATAGTTTGATCGCCCAAATAAAACTTAAAGTCAGTGCCGTTTTCTTGTACCACAATATAATTATCAGGATCTAGGGTTCTTTTGTTGTTGTTACTAGCATCTGCTCCAGCCTGACTTACCAGTAACTCTGCCATTGGAGCAAGTGTACTAACCATGCTTTGTAAACCACTCTGTTTCGCCGGCACATAAAGATCCAGATAGTTCTGGTATTGTTCGTTGCTCAAGCCGCTCTTTTGTTTAGTGGATAGAGTGTAACCAATTGTACCACAAATGCCGGTAATTTTTCCGACTTCTTTAGGAATAGTTACACCATAATTAATGAAAGGATACTTATTTAATGCGGTTGTATCATTTGTTGGTATTACATCTTCATTCTCAACATATGGAAATTGATAATAACCACCAGAAGTAGGATTAGTAGCACCTTTTTGCCAAGGAATATCTTTATAAATTTGAAACTCTGAAACATTTGGAGAAGTTTTATTTGGCCCTGGGTATCTTCTCAGTGCATCCCTAATGGTATATGCACAAACCAAAGAACGCAGGACATCAGCCGAACTAACTTTAATAGTATCAGAGGCAACAGGTGTAGGTTTATTTACCAAATCAAAGTTGACTAATGAATAATCAATACCTGGAGTCTTTGTTTGTATAGTCGTAGGAGCCCCGGTTTTTAGATAATCCAAAGCAGCACCCCAAGTCATATCAGCAAGACCAACGCTTTGAATAACTATCCACATTACAATCATATTAATCAAGGAGTATCCGCTTGTTCCCGGAACAAGCAAAGCAGTACTAGAACCAACACGAACTGCAGTCCACATGGTGGCACTACTGGACATTGAGCTTCCATCTGACATCGATTTGGTAATAAGGTTAAAAGTAGTATAACCTAAAAACACTCCAGAAATACCAAGCACCCCGGCGTTAAATATGCCGAAAAGTTTACCCATAATGGTCTGGCCAACTGTCATCAATTGTTCCACTGCTGGAACTGACCCAAATATCTGGGCTAAAAAAGATACTGACAGATCACCCTTTGGTGGGGTAAAACTCATGTTGTTAAACATATCCACGGTAGTTTCAGCAAAAACTACACATGGGACCAACGATAAAACAAGTACTGTTGCCCATTCAATATATTTGGTATATTTTTTCATTAGTTAGCCCTCCGCAAAATAAAAGCAACCCAATCATAAAAATTACAACCCAGCTTCTTTTTTTGCATCTGCATATACCAAAAATGTTCGCGATAAGCGGCAACGGCTACTAAACCCAGTAGTATAAATTCAAAACAGGCAGCATATAAATACATATGTGCCAATAGATAAATGAAATAAATAAGAAAACCCAGGGCAAAAACAGAATATATCAACGCTGAATATAAAAAAACTCTTTTCCTGTTGGCTAATTGTGTTTCGTTTAGATTCAAACGCGCAACAGACTGCTCATAAGTTTCTTGGTGTATTGGTTCAGTACTACGAGAGAAAAATCTACGATATAAACCAATAGTTGTTTTTGTATTAGTAGAAACTTCATCATAAGAAGACCATTTTTTTACATCAACAAACGACTTAAAAAATCTTTTTACTGGTCCGCTTTTTTTAGTTTCTATAACTTTTATAGTTTTTTCTTCAGGCATAAATCTTCTCCCTGTACCTGTTAAACTGTTTATTCCCGCAACAACTTGGAAAATATATTCTTGAATAAAATCGAAAAGACACAACACTCGATTCCCGACATTTTAACATATAATTTTATACTTAAAACTTATTTTTAACTAAAAAGTCAATTAAAGGTCACGGCTCACCATTTTTATTGCCTCTTTTGTTAACTATGCTAACGTAGTAACCATGTGCGCCAGTCCAAAACTGCTAAAAATTGCTATGGTGCTGTTTTTATTTTACAGCTCATTAATTGTTGGCGTTGGCCCAAGCAGCCAAAACAACCCCCAAATATTGACTATTTCTCCACAAATTGCTCTGCCAATTGGTGTAAAAATCTGGTTTAACGAAAGCGGAGGAAGCGTAAAGGGACTTACGGAATGGAACGAAGGCGAAAGTTTTGCTTCCTTGGGAATTGGGCATTTTCTTTGGCATCCCTATACAAATCAAAACCGTGCATCATTTTATAGTGGTTTTCCTCGTTTAATCCGTTACATCGAAAAAAAGGGAGGTAAAATACCAACATGGTTGCGCGGGAACCTTTATTGTCCATGGAATAATCGCCAAGAATTCTTACAAGCTCAAAACTCGCCCCGAATGGCCCAGTTGCGCCTTTTTTTACAACAAACCATTCCTATTCAAGCAGAATATTTGGTGAAACAACTGGAAGAAACTTTGCCAGACTTACTAGCGAGCGCACCGCAAGAAGATCGTGCTTTTATTTATCAAAACTTTCACACCCTGGCGCGCACACCAGCTGGAATCTATGCGCTAGTTGATTTTCTTAATTTCAAAGGGGCCGGCATAAGTAATTCCAGGCGTAATTATGAACATGGTAGTGGCTTGCTGCATGTCCTCAAAGGAATGAACCGCGCTCCTAGAGGGTCAACACCATTACAAGCTTACGTTTGGTCAGCAAAAAATGCTTTAATTCGCAGGGTAGAACAAGCGCCACCATCCGCACATCATGAGCGCTGGCTGAGCGGATGGTTTAATCGACTCAACACTTACCTTGAAGGTGATTATTTGGGAACACGAATAGCACTAAACTGATTTACCAACCCACCAGTTGAACCATCCAAATTAGCAATATCTGCACTGCCCTGTAACACTGGCACCAATTTACTGGCCAAATTCTTACCAAGCTCAACTCCCCACTGATCAAAAGAGTTGATCCGCCAAATTATCCCTTGAACAAAAACTTTGTGTTCGTAAAGTGCAATTAAGGCTCCCAAAGTTTCTGGGTTGATATTTTGTATAACAATAGTATTGCTAGGAACATTTCCAGGAATTATTCTATGTGGCGCTTGCATGCGTATCTCCTCTTGCACCATCCCTTGCTCGCGCAGCTGGGCAACAACTTCATTTTCGCTACGACCACACATTAGAGCCTGACTTTGAGCCAAGCAATTAGCATATAACAACAAATGATGATTGCGAATTGGATTATGACTTTCTAGCGCAACAATAAAATCCACTGGAACCATTTGCGTCCCTTGCATTAATAATTGATGAAAAGCATGCTGTCCATTAGTACCAACTGCCCCCCAAACTACTGGCGCAGTTTTATAATCAACCACCTCGCCATTAATTCGCACACGTTTACCGTTACTTTCCATTTCAAGTTGTTGCAAATATGCTGGGAGCAAACTTAAATATTGGTCATAAGGAATAACAGCATGTGTCGTTGCACCCAAAAAATTAATATTCCAAATACCAAGTAAGGCTAAGATTACCGGCATGTTTTTTTCTAAGGGAGCTTCGCGAAAATGGCTATCCATTGCATGCGCTCCCGCCAAAAGTTCGTAAAACTTTTCCATACCAATCGCAATCGCAATCGATAAACCAATTGCCGACCATAATGAAAAACGTCCACCAACCCAATCCCAAATTGGAAAAATATTATCTTGATCAATACCAAATTCAATGGCACGGTCTGGTTTTGATGTAACCGCAATAAAATGTTGTTTAATTATTTTGGTCTCAGTTACTGCTTGATTTAGCAACCACTCCTTAGCCGTAAGCGCATTAACTAAAGTTTCCTGTGTCGTAAAAGTTTTTGAAGAGATAACAAATACCGTGGTTTTGGGGTTTAGATATTTTAAAGTTTCGCTGATATGGGTAGCATCTATATTGGAAACAAAATGAACTTTAACCCGCGTAACATAAGGTTGCAAAGCGGAAACAACCATTGCCGGACCTAGATCAGAACCACCAATACCAATATTTACAACATCAGTAATCGCCTGGCCACTAAATCCTAGCCATTTGCCATCGCGAATGGCACTAACACATTTAGCAATACGTTTTAACTCCCTTTTGATTAAAATCATTTCTGCAGCTGGCTCATCCCCAGGATTTCGTAGCGCCGTATGTAATACTGCACGTTTTTCAGTAACATTAATTGGGTCACCGCTAAACATCTTCTCGCGATATGCAGCAATTTCTGCTGTTTGAGCCAATCCATGCAACAATTGCATGGTTTCTGCAGTTATACGATTTTTTGAATAATCCAAAAAAATTCCAGCAGCCCCTAAAGAAAAGTCAGAAAAACGCTCTGGATGGCTTATAAATTGGTCTTTAACTTTTAGATTTGCTACTTGTTCGCAGTGCTTAGTCAACGCTCGCCAAGCTGGGGAAGTATCTAGTCTGTCCATAAAAATTCTTTTTACTTTTGTTTTGATTGCTTAGAATTTTATGCTTTATAGCATCACTCATCAAGATCAGATATGAAATTTTGCAGTTGGCGAAAAAAGAAATTCATATGTCGTGGTTGGTCACTGCTTAATATTTTACTAAAAATTCTTTTTTGTTCTTTGCTACCATATTTGGCAATAACACGAGTACAACGATAAATTTGTTCAGCCACTTCGTCGGTTAATTTTTCTTTAACCGTACCTATTAATTGAATTACATTAACTAATGCGCATGAAGATTTTTGTCCAGTATTAATAACCTTACCATCTTCAATGATATATTCAGTCAACAATTTTCTTAAATATTGCAAAAATTCTTCGGCGCCATAATAAAAATTTACTGATTTTTCACGCTTAGAAACATCCATATTTTGTTCGAGCTCAACGATAATTTTTAAGCCAATTTCATATAATTTAATTTCATCAGCATTTTTGATATATGCGCGTTTGATACCAAGCTTTCGCATCTGAGCAACGCACTCAGTCGCAGTCAAGTTTCGCTTAAGCATGGCTTTATAGCCATTAATTGCTTTTAAAATGATATAATAAAAAACTGTCATATTTTTCTTTGCTATTTGTATTACAAATTAATCCTATCTTCTTTGCACAGGACAAAAAATAAAATTTGGTAATTATCGATCTTGTTTTTTTGTCCTGTACAAAGTCCTATCTTCAATAGAAACTTCTATAGATATTGATTATTGTACCTTAGATATATTAAGAAAATATTAAGAGATAAAAAAAATATCTTACATTTACTCTGCACAGGACAAAAAAACAGGATCATAATTGAAAAAATCGGTAGCCGCAGGCTTTAGCCTGCGTTGCCGTGGCATCTATCAACGCTAGACACGCAGGCTAAAGCCTGCGGCTACCGGTGTTTTGATGCCAAATCTTATTTTTTGTCCTGTGCAAAGCTTACATTTATATAATTTTGATTAATTATAAATATAAACCCTTTGATTATATGTTCTATTTTTCGGTTTTTTTACCTTCTTTGCCGAAAT
>TBL_comb47_HYPODRAFT_10000990_pt1 | contig 37442 bp, 42 predicted proteins | sample TroBogypolimnion_40_FD_10682 | JGI IMG/M metagenome (IMG submission 10682)
GTAAAGAACATCTCCTTGACAATGTGTGCACCAATGATATCAAGGAACTGCAGGATCCCGGAAGTATTATAGGGAACACCGATCTTCGCTGGAGTAATGGCCAGGCAGGTATCTTTCGTCCCGATGACAATATCACAAACAAACACAATGTTACAGGCTCCTCCCCAGATGCTTCCTTCGGCCATGGCAATCACCGGTGCCGGGAAATTCTGGATGGCCCTGATCACGCGCTGAAGGGGATTATCATAAGCCAACGGATCGCTGCCGTCTTTGGGCAATTCATCGATGTTAAACCCGGCTGACCACACTTTGGCTCCTTTGTTGGACCGGAGAATGACCACGCGGACCTTCTCTTTTTTCAGTTCATTAAATGCTTCCAGTAATTCATTCAGGAGATCGAAACTCAGTGCGTTTCTTTTCTTGTCATTATCCAGGGTGATATACCCGATCATATCCCGGAATTCGGTTTTTATCAGACTCATGGTTACAAATATTTTGAACCGGCAAATTAAATGATTTCTTTCAAACTATGGATAAAATAGTTAATTAGCTAAGCGGCATTTATTATGCCGCTTGGAAAACAGATTTAGCCGCTTGGAAGGCAATTTTCTGATCCGATAGTTTACGAAGTTCCTGTCAGGTCGACCGTGTATTTTTTAATGATTCCCAAAAGGAATCCAAATTTGTCGCATTGATTCCCGTAGGGAATCCATTTTTGTAGAAAATGAACATCGTAGATTTACCGATCAACCGCGTAGCGGTTGCATTTTTAATTGCATCCCCTACAGGGATGTAAAATCTGTTGGTACGTTTGCCTACAATAGTGAATCCCCTACGGGGATTGTCTATTTACCACACCTGACTGCCGCCAGGCAGGTAAGCGGCCTGAGCGCATAAAATGAATACTCAGATAATGATCAACGAATTATGATTTTCGATCGGAAAGGTCCGAAGGACCTTAATCTGAATAAACTCCGGTGAAACCGGAGCGAAGGAGACACCCTATACAAAAAAGAGCCCCGTAGGGGCTCAACATATTACTATTTTAGATTTTACCATTTTGAATTTGTTTTGCCATTTTAGATTTTACCATTTTAGATTTTACTATCTGATAACCGTGATCTTCCCTGAACCAACAAACTCCCCCGCCACAAACCTATAAATATAAACCCCACCCGGAAAAGCCGAAACATCCGCCCTCACACAATGCCTGCCCGGAGCATAAACCCGATCCGTTCCAATCTCCTGAAACTGCCCCGTTATTGAACTGATCGAGATCCTTACATTTTCAGACTTCTGCAATTCAAAACCTATTGTAACACCGGATGAGCATGGATTCGGATAAGCCCCCAGTAGCTTCGTTCCTTCAGAACTGTTGATTTCTGATGCGCCGGTATAAGTGCTATAGGGTGCATCAAACATCGCCTTGCCATTACCGTTTGACCGGTCCGCAATCCACACATTAACTCCTTCCTCCTGGTCATACTTCATGCTGACTTTCGGATGAGGCGCTGTAATGTTGACGCTGTCATTATACCCCGTACTGGTTACAGTCCATGTGTTTGGATTTGCCATGTTAATGTCTTTGGTCAGAAACGGAAGCTTCCGGTCAGTTGAATCAAAATAGGTAGCCATGAATGTTGAGTTGAATGTATTGNAGCTGATATCCGGCTGAAGGTTGTTATGTGCCGCGTTGGTGAAGCTGAACTTTTCGAAGTGTGAAGTTGTGGCAGCCTGCAGGTTTTTGTACCCGATGATGTTATTCCTGTTATTCGCCGCATCATATTTTTCAAACAAAACGACTTCCGTCATGTTCGAACTGTCATTGTCCACATTATTGACTTGGCATGCAATGGTTGGATTCCTGCACAGGTTGGCATCTGCGGGATCAAGGTCATCTAACCGAACAGGAGTTGTGAAAGGACTATTATAGTAGGGTTCGGTATGTGAAGTAAAGATTCGTCCAGGAATATTACGCCAATCATCTTTCTCTTCCCAAGAGGCAAAATACTTGCCATTAGGGAACGAAGGGCTTCGTCCATAACAAAGTGCGACTTGATAAAACCGTTTTGCAGAAGAAGCAATATACTGTCGACCATCAAACGACATACCACCATTACTTGAAGACTTAAATATAATCGAATCAGTAGTACTTATATAATTTGAAAATAATACACCAATTGATCCAGGGTTTGAGTTTGTTGCTGGATAAATAATATCAGAGGCTAAGGCGATAAATTTACAAGAGCTCTCAAATAATATCCGATCCTCATATGCGCCCGTTTCCCCATTGTAACGGGCAACAATTCCATTACCAACACCAGTAAAATCATAAGATTCAACAATGGCTATAAACACTTTAATGTCTGAAATGGAACTACCACTTGTTATGATATCTACACTTGAGAATAAGGAACTAGGTTCAGTATCATTAATTTGTGTAAAAACAGTCCAGGAAACACCATTATCAGTAGATTTCAGAATTAAAAGATAGGGATAGTTCAAACTATTGTGAAAAGTATACGCTGCAAACAACCACCCATTAAAAGCAGAGCAGACTACAACACTCCTTTGATTTTGGGCTTGCTGATCATTGATCACAATATCTTTCCCAAACAAAACCGAACCATTGTCTTTCAGTGGTATCCCCGGCTGGGCATGAAGCATATTCATCGTCAATAGCAAAACCAGGGCAATCAAAATTGTAAGTTTCTGTTTCATGGGATTTGGGGTTAAGTGAGAATCAAATGTAAAATAAATATTTTGTATGACAATCACCGGAATCATAAAAAACAGTAATGTTTCCGGATATTTCCCGAAGGATGATCTGTCGTTGTCAGGGGAAAAACATAACATGGAGTACCCGAAACCGAACCGGGGCGATGGTTCTGGCAATCCTTTTTCACCACAATAGGCACAATAGAGCACATAAGGCATTTTCGCTACTTCCCAGGAGGTTGGATTTTCCCTATTGTGACCTATTGTGCCTATTGTGGTGAAATTTTCTCCGTGAACCTTAGTGATCTCAGGCCTCCGTAGTAAAAATTCCCGTAAACTGGAAGAAGCCTATGGCGAAATAGAAAACCCCTTTGGCGAAGTGGAAGAAGTCTTTGGCGAAGTGGAAGAAGTCTTTGGCGGAGTCCGGGACGGCTACTGCCATTTGGAAGATTTAAGCAGGTTACTGCATAGTGAAAACTGATTATTGCAGATATTCTTTTTCTTTTTTAAAATACCAGTCACCACATAAGCGGCCTTGACCAGCGCGGGTCAATGAATGAAATTATTGGAGAATGGTGCAATTCTAGCGCTGGGCGCAGCCGCGTTGGGGTGACGAGGCCCGCGCGGCCTGAGCGCAGGTATTGTTTATAAATTCCTGAAAAATCAGATGATTCAGCCCTGTAATGGTTGAAATCTTTCATCTATATTTGCAGCACTTAAAAATTTCTGAAATGCTCCCTGAGGAATCCTATAACGAAGCCAGTATCCGAACGCTCGACTGGAAAGAACACATCCGTATGCGTCCGGGTATGTATATCGGCAAGCTCGGCGATGGTTCTTCTCCCGATGACGGGATCTATGTCCTGATCAAAGAGATCATCGACAACTCCATCGATGAGTTCGTCATGGGTTTCGGGAAGACGATCGAAGTCACCATCAAGGACATGCAGGTTTGCGTGAGGGATTACGGCCGGGGACTTCCGTTGGGGAAAATGGTCGAGTGCGTCTCCAAGATCAATACCGGGGCAAAGTACGATTCAAAGGTTTTTAAGAAAGCAGTCGGGCTGAACGGGGTAGGAGCAAAAGCTGTCAACGGCCTTTCTTCTCATTTTAAAGTGCAGGCAATCCGTGAGTCAAGAACCCGGACGATTGAATTTCTCAGGGGCGAACTAACGGTTGAAGAGAAGGAAAAACCATCCGATCTCCGTAATGGCACGATTGTAACATTTGTTCCCGATGAAGAAATCTTCGGGAAATATCATTACATCCCGGAGTATGTCCAGAAGATGCTCTGGAACTATGTCTTCCTGAACATCGGTCTCACGATCATATTCAATGGCGAACGTTTTCATTCCCAGAACGGACTGCTCGACCTGCTCAACAGTTACATCGACACGCCCGTATTATACCCGATCATCCATATCCAGGACGGGGAATTTGAATTTGCATTTACCCATTGCGAAGTTTACGGGGAAGAGTATTATTCCTTCGTTAATGGCCAGCATACCACCCAGGGAGGAACCCACCAGGCAGCTTTTCGTGAAGCCGTGATAAAAACGATCCGGGAATTCTACAAGAAGGATTTCGATACGGGTGATATCCGGGCTTCCATGGTTGCCGCACTCAGCATCAAGGTCCAGGACCCGGTCTTTGAATCGCAGACCAAGACAAAGCTGGGATCACAGAACATTGAACCCGACGGACAGAGCATCCGGAATTATGTGATGGACAGTGTGAAAAAACACCTCGATGATTTCCTTCACATGAACCCTGAAACGGCAGAAGCCCTGCTGAAGAAGATCCTGCAGTCGGAAAAAGAACGGAAAGACTGGGCCAACATCAAGAAGATCGCGAAGGAAAGCGTCAAGAAAGCCAGTCTTCATAACAAGAAACTCAGAGATTGCCGTCTTCATTACAACAACCACGATGAACGGAGATATGAGTCCACGTTGTTCATCACCGAAGGTGATTCGGCAAGCGGCTCCATCACCAAATCACGCGATGTCAATACACAGGCAGTCTTCAGCCTCAAAGGCAAGCCCCTCAATTGCTACGGACTGAGCAAAAAGGTGGTGTATGAAAATGAGGAATTCAACCTGCTTCATTCTGCCCTTAATATTGAAGAAGGAATAGAAGATCTTCGGTATAACTACGTTGTGGTTGCCACCGATGCGGACGTTGATGGAATGCATATCCGGCTGCTGCTTTTAACCTTCTTCCTGCAATTCTATCCCGACCTGATCCGCAATGGTCATCTTTTTATTCTTCAGACGCCTTTGTTCAGGGTAAGAAATAAGCAGAAGACGATCTACTGTTATTCCGACGAAGAGCGGATAAATGCGATCGAGAAACTGGGCGTCAATCCCGAGATAACACGCTTTAAAGGATTGGGTGAAATTTCCCCGGATGAATTCAGGCATTTCATCGGACCATCAATGCGTCTCGACCCCGTGATCCTTTCAAAAGATTCAACGATCAATGAGGTGCTGGCTTTCTACATGGGAAAGAACACACCCGACCGACAGAATTTTATCATTGATAACCTGAAAGTCGAGGCTGACCTGCTCGATAAGATTTCCGAAAATTAATTAACCTTTCCGCTTCATATATCAGTCTGAAGGCTTATCCTTCATTCCAGATTCTCTTTTCTGAAGTATATCATTCATCTCAAAAAGCATGTTTTCATTCACCTGGCTGGCCATCGGGAGAATCCATTTCCTGGTTTCAGCAATGTATTTGTTGATGAATGCTTTGTCAAAAATATCTGTATGAAGATCGGTGAGATTGGATATCCGGTCGGCACATTTCAGGATTTTGGCAGAGGTTGATCCTGTTAGAAGAATTCTCTCAAGGAAATCCGCTTTGGACTCTTCTTTCCCGCGCGTCACTTCCATCACCAGGTTATAGGCAGCCCTTCCATCCGAATCAATATTGATAATGTCCTCAGGTGCCACATTGTCGATATCCTCAAATAGGTCATGAATGATGGAAGCCTTAAGCAAGACTGAATCAATGTAATGGTAATCCAGCAATATGGCAAAAGTACTTATCGCATGACGGAATTGATTCCCACCGACGTACCGGTATCTGCCCCTTAATGCAGTACTCTTCTGGATATAGGGAGCAAGCACCATGTGCTCAAGTTCCGTCTTCTCTGAATTTTCCATAGTTCTGTGAAAATTGTAGCAATATTTTACTGATTAAATAGCGTGCGTTGCCATGAATGCTTTTCCAAGGCTTTCAATGATATCCCCGGCAATCATTGATTCCTGGCCTTTTTCTTCTGTTGCAAAATCTCCTGCTAACCCATGAATGAAGGTCCCGGTTAAACAGGTTTCCAGGGATGAATAACCTTGCGCTTTTAAACCTGCAAGTATTCCGGTCAGCACATCGCCGCTGCCGCCTGTCGCCATTCCGGGGTTCCCCGTCGAATTAAAATAACAGTTTCCTTCAGGTGTCGTGATTGCGGTATGTGCCCCTTTCAGGATAATGTAAACGTGATATTTCACGGAAAATTCCCGCTGTATCCTGTTTCTTTCAAACTGATCTGAAACCTTGCCAACCATTCGTTCGAACTCCTTCGGATGAGGTGTAAGGATACTTCCTTTCGGGATGAAGGAGAACCAGGTCTTGTTTTCACTGAGGATATTGAGCGCATCAGCATCAAAGATCATCGGAATACCGGCATTCTGGATCAGCAATTTCAATGCATTTGCAGTCTCCCGAGCCTGTCCGATCCCCGGGCCAATTGCAATTGCATTATACGGTGATATATCACGGATTGAAGAAAAACATGTTTCCGACTCATCAAGGTCAACCATTGCTTCCGGTATTGCAGTCTGAAGAATATCATTCCCGGCAATGGGGATATGCGCAGTGACCAATCCGGCGCCGGAGCGCAGACAGGCCCTTGCACCGAGCACAGCAGCACCCATTTTCCCCAGGCTGCCACATATAAGCAATGCATGACCAAACTGGCCTTTATGTGAATAAAGGTTCCTGGATTTCAGCAGCGGATGAATATCTTCGAGCCGGAGATAGTAGTTTTTCGTCTCCGCCCGGTTAATAAATTCACCTAGGATTCCTATATCCAGCGCATGCCAGTTCCCTATATAGTGATCATTTTCGGGAAACATGAATGCAAGCTTAACGGGAGCAAACGTCAGTGTGTGATCCGCACGAACCACAGAAGCTTTGGGATGCCCGGTCATCGAGTCATCACTGAATAAACCCGATGGAATATCAATGGAAATAACCAGCGACTGACTGGCGTTTAGATGATCCACAACTTTTGAAAGGAAACCTTTGAGGGGCTGTGAAAGCCCGCTTCCAATGAGTGCATCAATGATGATTTCGGTCTTATTGGTTAACACCGGGAGTTCTTCATTTTCCCGGATGAACCGGCAGGAGACTTCGGGAATCTCCAGCAACCGTTCATAATTGGTAAGACTGTTCGCTGTAAATTTTTCCGATGATCCGAAAATATAACCTTCAACCGGATAGCCAATACGTGCCATTAGCCGGGCGATCACCAGTCCGTCTCCGCCGTTATTGCCTGTTCCGCAGAACACCTTGATTGTCCTGCCTGTGGGAATATTTTGTGAAAGCCAGTTGAAACATTCAGTTGCAGCCCGTTCCATGAGATCAATGTCCGCTATAGGTTCATGGAGAATGGTGTAAGCATCTGCTTCCCTGATCTGATGAACGGATAAAATTTTCATGGTATGTTTTTAAAAGAATAGAAATCCAGAACAGGAAACCAATTAGTTCAGACCCCAAAAAGGCATGGTAGCGCTGGCAATGATGCCAATGATAAAGAGGATGGTGATTATGAACGTCAGTGTGGCAATGCATAACCCGATGATCGCGCAAACCCTTCCCGCTTTCATGTTGTTGTATGAACTGAGGGCATATTTTGAAGGGTTCTGTATGTACAGGGATTGATCTTTTGCGGCAAAGACCAGGGCAAGTATCCCCAGGACGATCCCGATCAGGGAAATATAAGGACAGATAAAAATAAGGGAAAGAATTCCAAGAACAAGAACTGTGTTGGCATTTGGAAGTTGCTGCTGAACTGGGGGAGGAGTGTACCCGCCTTGTGGGTTCGTGGACTGGGGATTTTGTTCTTCCATAGGAATTAAGTTAACTGGATGAATAGCTTGATGATATACGAAATTACCATGATTGATGAAGTAAATATAAACAGAATTTTTATAATCTGTGCTCCATGGGGAAGTTTAAAAAGGAGATGAACCAATAACATCAGGAGCATGAAGATCATTGGAACCAGGGCAGGAAAATATTGAAAGCTCTCAGCTAAATTTCCTTTCAGCAATGCTATGAATGCAGATTGCATGCCGCATCCCGGGCATTCAAACCCAAAATAATGCTTCCATGAACAAGCCACCTGGTGTGATTCCAGCCAGTGAATGAGTCTCTGCATTGTTAAAAATAGAATGGATGAAAAATAAAGTTTCCCTGTGTGTTGTACTCCAGTGCTGGTGCAGGAATCTTGATAAAGCCAAGGATTGTGAAGAGTGCTTTGAGTGTTTTGGACTTCGTGGGAATTCTCGTCAGGTCCACATCCACCGACAGAAAGAACTTGCGGTAACGGTCATAATGCGGTAGCGGAATGCCATTGATACTCTCCGGATTAACTTCTGCACCCAGCATGCCTTCAGCCCCGTAACCGACAGCAACATTCAGCCATTTGGGAAATTTTGACGGATGGTGTAAAAATGAATAGATATTCCCTGAGATCCAGTAAGAATGCCCGTTGTAATCTTTAAATGTCCGCTGGATAAAATTGGGGCCAAGTTGTTGTGGCCGGTACTGTGCATAATTTGTAGGATGATAAGAATACTTGAGCACAAACTTCTGTTCGTTCCATATAAGCTGTTGTGAGACAAAGATGGCGCTCCCTAAAGTATTTGCTGTGAAATCACCCCAGGAAAACCCCCATTGTGATGAAAATCCATCGAGGATTTCAATGTTGAGCAGGTAACCAAAACCAAGCAACCCGCCGAACCATGTGGCTTTCTTTTCGTCAACCCCGGCCCATCTGTAGGATGCATATCCAACCCGGCTGATATAATATGAAGTGATTGCATGCCCGCACTTGTCAACCTGCTGCCACTCATTATTATCATTAAAAAAATGAAACGATGACTGAGGATAATCCTTGTACCAGGCAAAGTAAAGCCCTGTTATGGATGCCAGGTAAAGCCCTCCCTGGACCGCCAGCACGCCTGCCAGCCGGCCCTTGTGAAGACTGTCTGCCTGTCCGGCGATTATCGTTTCCTTCCTCTGGGCAAGATTATTCGTGCAAATACTCAGCATCAGGAAAAGAAGAAGAACGATGGATTTTGGTTGCATTAAAAAAGTTGCTAGTGGATGTTCAGCCTTTTCAGGGCTGCCTGGTATTTTTCGGCATTCCTGTTATGCTCTGCAAGGGTTGATCCGAAATTATGATAACCCGATAAATCGTCTTTTGCACAAAAGTACATGTAGTTGTGCTTTTTATAATGAAGGACAGCATCGATGGAAGCTACGGATGGAAGACAGATCGGTCCCGGCGGAAGGCCTGTATGAATGTAAGTATTATAAGGCGAATCAATTTCCTTGTGTTTGTTCAGAACTCTCCTGATCGAGTAATCATTCCATGCAAAAATCAACGTCGGGTCAGCTTGTAAAGGCCATCCTTTTCTGAGCCTGTTTATGTATACTCCTGCAATGGCTGGCTTTTCATCATCCTTTGCAGATTCTTTCTCCACAATTGAAGCAAGTGTGATAACTTCCGGGATACTGAGATCAATGTTTTTTATGCTGGCGACACGGCCATTGTTCCAGAATTTTGTCTCCTCTTTTTTCATCCTCCGGATAAACTGGTCGGAAGTGGTATTCCAGAAAAATTCATACGTGTTCGGGATGAAAAGACAGAATACTGTGGCTGGTGTAACATTATATTCATGCAGATAAGCGGGATCCTTTAACAATGCAAGAAAGGCTGAGGAGTCAATTTCAAGCTGGTGAGAAATTTTCCCGGCAAGATCCTCTTTTGTCCGGATATTCTGGAAAACAACATTCACCGGTTCCTGTTTGCCAGACCTCAGGAGATTGATGAGTTCATTGTTGCTCATCCCATCACTGATCCTGTAACGCCCCGGTTTTACCCGGGTACTGTAACTTTTTTTCAGGGCTACCCATTCAAAAGCCGCGTGGTCCCTGATAATCCCTTTGGTATAGATCAGGGAAAGGACTTTTTCGAAATCAGATCCGGTAGGAATAAGGAGGTAATGATTAGCAGAAGTTGCAACAACAACGTTGGGTGCATAAATATACCTGTAATACCGAATTGCCGTGAATGCGATACCGATGGGTATTAGCAGGAGGAGAATCCATAAAATGAAACTCTTCCTTTCCTTCTTTTTCATTTGTGGAGTCATGTTTCCTGGAGCATCCTGAAAATAAATTTAATTTTTCTAGTTGTTTATCAACTGGTATGTCAATTCATCAGCCCAGGTGTCCAGATGACGTCTCCATTCCTTCTTCAACCCGCAATTCACAAAGCCGGCTTTTTCAAACAGATGAATGCTGGCCTGGTTATCTGATGTTATGTTGCAGAACAGCTGGTGCAGGCCCAGTATCCTGAATGCATAGGCAATCAGCAAACCTAGCGCTTCTGCTGCATACCCCTTGTTGCGCTCCTCCGGGATGATCAATATCCCAACGCCTGCACGCTGGTGATATGGATCAAATTCAAAAAGGTCAATGGTGCCGGCGATTTTACATTCGCCTTCAGACAGGTTCGTCACGATCATCATGCGCACCTGCTTCTCCGTGTAAATGTCATGTTGTGTGCTGAGGAGGTATTGCCTGATCTGGTAGTGAGAGAATGGAATGAGCGTGTTGCCATACTTCCAGATCTCAGGATCGTTTTCCATCGCGTGGATAACGTCAACATCGTCCGGCTCCGGTGCCCTGAGTAAGATGTGCTTTCCCTGAAGGATATTTTTTGATGATAAGTCTTGCATAAACACAATTAAAGGATTGGTCAGATGTTGATCTCTCCGCTGAATACATAGGTAGCCGGGCCTTCCAGCCAGATATCTGTAAAGGAATTATGAACCTGCTTAAAACTGACTTTTAGTTCACCGCCCCGGGTCCGGATCCTGTACATGCCTGGATTCCCGGGTTTCAGCATCGCAGCTGCGATTGCTGAGGCTGTTACACCGGTTCCGCAGGACAGCGTTTCATCCTCAACACCGCGTTCATAGCTTCGTACGAATAAACAGTCATCCAGGAACTCAACAAAATCAACATTCGTACCTTCTTTTGCGTAAGGATCACTATACCTGATTTCGCGAGCCTTCTTCACTATATCCATCGTTTCCACATTTTCTTCGAAGAGGATATAATGAGGGCTGCCGGTATGAATAAAATAATGCTCGCCGGGCTGACTGATAACCTCAACATCCTTCATCTTTAATGAAATGATCTTTTCATCTTCATCGTCTTTAAGGATCTTCGAACGATGTTCTCCATCTGTTGCATAAAATCTTGATTCAACCCCGATCAGCCCTGTTTTGCTGGCGAAGGCAGTCATACAACGGCCGCCATTACCACACATCGAGCTTTCCTTCCCATCGGAATTGAAATAGGTCATCCCGAAATCAAAACCAGGCTTGTTGTTCAACAGCATCAGCCCATCAGCCCCGATGCCAAAGCGACGGTCACATAAAGAAGCCACAAGTCTGACATCCGGGCTCAGACCTGAACTCCTGTTGTCAAGGATGATAAAATCATTACCGGTTCCCTGGTACTTGTGGAATTCAATTTTCATATTACAAACCTACGTGAAATTTCTTGATTAAGTAAAACAGCAGTGAAAAAACAATGCTGCGGTTCTTCTCAATAATTTTTACTTTTACTAAAATTTTACCAATGAACGGTGATCCACACCTCTACCAGATCCTGGATGAACTCAATATCCCTTTTGAGTACAATGAACATCCACCTGTCGCTACAATCGAAGAAGCGAAAAAATACTGGAAGGGCATTGAAGCCACCCACTGCAAGAACCTTTTCTTCAGGAATCATAAAGGTGATCGCCATTATCTTGTCATCCTGGAACATTCAAGGGCTGTCCTGATTCATGACCTTGAAATGCGACTGAAGCAGGGTAAGTTGTCGTTCGCATCAGATCAGCGAATGTTTAAATACCTTGGACTTACACCCGGCTCAGTTTCACCGTTCGGACTCATCAACGATCGTGAAAAGCAGGTCCATCTTTTTATTGATGAGAAGCTGAAAGGAGCAAAAAAGCTCAGCTTCCACCCCTGCATAAACACGGCTTCACTGGTGATCTCATTCCCGGACTTTGAAAAATTTCTGGTTTGGACGGGGAATACTTGCGAATATATCAAACTCTATGATTGATTGTGATATGAGCCACCCTAATGAATAGAACTTTGCCATACACGAAGTCACTCCATTTTTACCGTTATTTTTCAGCGATCTGCCGATTTCCGGTTTCGGAGCAGGCTGTTCTGATCTACATTTGCTCTATAAAAATTAAATAAAACAAGATCATGGAACCTACAGATGATAAAAGACATCCGAATCCAAATAAAAAATTCGCCTTTGGATTCCTCGTAATCATTGCCGGCCTGTTATTGCTGGCATTTAATTTCAACATTATCCCCTGGGATTTTAAGCACATCTTTTTTTCCTGGCAGATGTTGCTGATAGCAATAGGGATTATCAGTATATCCAACAGTGAAAGCCGCACTCCCGGGATCATCCTGATCCTGGTGGGAGGATTTTTTCTGATTCCTGAATTGTTTGATTTTCATATTGCCTTCATTAAGCTGTTCTGGCCGGTTTTGCTAATAGCGATCGGGGTGATGATCCTGGTGAAACGGGGAATGCATGGCCCGCGTCACCCCGGATGGCACAGGCACCATATGCGTTGGGATTATCCGCAGATGCCGCAGGATATGGATGAAGGTTACATCAATGAAACCAACATTTTCAGCGGATCCAAACGCAGGATTACGCACGAGTTCAGAGGTGGTAAAATAAGTAATATTTTTGGAGGGACTGAAATTGATCTTAGCCAGGCCACACTTGCAGAAGGCAAAGTTGAACTTTCTGTTGAATGTATCTTCGGTGGGGTAACACTGATCGTTCCTTCAGACTGGAAAGTTATCCTGAGTGTCAATTCTGTTATGGGCGGTTTTGCAGACAAACGGAAGCTTGTCAGGGAACCCGCAGATTCAACCCGTATGCTTGTTGTCAGGGGCTCTTCGGTTTTTGGAGGAGGAGAGATCAGGAGTTATTGATTTTGAAACGATGATTCAGCATCCTGTTTTTCAGAACCGTCAAACCATTGCAATTTATTGCGGAATATGGATCTTCATAGCAGGGGTCCATTTCTCGTTATTGTATTTTCTTTATCATCAGATACTCCTGGCATCGGTTGCAGACAGCTTCCTGTTTAATTCTTTATTTGCAATCCTTGGTCTTACAGTCTGGTATATTGTTCGGTTCAGTCTGCCTAAAGCACATTCATTATATACTTTGGTGGTCAACCAGTTTGCTTCTGTACTCATTATCCTGCTGCTCTGGCTTGGATTGTCGTTTACGGGTCTGAAATACATTTTTGACGGAAATGAAAAGTACAAGGATTTTCTGGATGAATCAATTCCATGGAGACTGATCAGCGGGACTTTGCTGTATTTCCTGTTGGTGCTCGTTTATTACCTCTTTATCTATTACCAGAATTTGCAGGAAAAGATCAGGGATGAGTCAAGACTGAATGAGGTGATCAGGGAATCTGAACTGAACCTGCTGAAGTCNCAGATCAACCCGCATTTCCTTTTCAACAGTCTGAATTCAATCAGCTCCCTGACCATCACTGATCCTGCAAAAGCCCAGGAGATGACTGTAAGGCTATCTGATTTTTTGCGCTACTCGGTTTCACAAAACGATACAGGGTTTACAACGCTGGAGATGGAGTTCGCCAACATTGCGAGGTATCTCGATATTGAAAAAACACGTTTTGGGCCTAAATTGTCGTACGTCTTCGATATTCCTGCATCCTGCAGGAAATTCGAAATTCCGGTGATGATCCTGCAGCCGCTCTATGAAAATGCCGTTAAACATGGTGTATATGAAAGTACGGGTGAAGTTTCGATTCAAACCCAGGTAAAAAAAAGTAAAAATCTTCTTGAGATCAGTATCGGTAATAACTATGAACCCGGTGCTCCTTCCCGTAAAGGTGCAGGTATCGGATTAAGGAATATCAGGGAACGCCTGAAGCTGATCTACCTGGATGATTCCTTGATTCAAATACAAAATGACCCCGGATATTTTAAAGTGACAATCTGTATTCCCGAAAAAAGATGAAGATAAAAACACTCATTATTGATGATGAAAAACCCGCACGGGACCTGATCAGGCATTACCTGAAGCAGCATCCGGAGATTGAGATTTGCGGGGAGTGCGAAGATGGTTTCTCCGGTGCAAAAGCCATCCAGGAGATGAAGCCTGACCTGGTTTTTCTTGATGTCCAGATGCCGAAACTCACGGGATTTGAACTGCTCGAATTGCTTGATGATCCACCAATGATCATCTTTTCAACTGCATTCGATGAGTACGCTATCCGTGCCTTTGAACTGAGTGCAGTGGATTACCTGTTAAAACCATACGCCAGCGACCGCTTCGGACAGGCGATTACCAAAGTCATGGCTAAGTTTGAGGAGAAATCATCAACGGTTAAACCCGTTAAAACTGTACTTGCTTCAATTGAAGAGAAACCGGAATTGCTTCAGCGTATCGCCGTCAAGAACCGTCATAAGATCGATGTGATCCCGGTTTCAGATATTCAATATTTTGAATCTGCGGATGATTATGTGATGATCCATACTGCCGATAAAAATGTGCTGAAAGAAAAAACAATGAAGTTCATGGAGACTCATCTCGATCCGGAGCAGTTCCTGCGGATCCATAGGTCCTATATTGTCAATGTGAACTACATTGCACGGTTGGAATTGTATGAGAAAGAAAGCTACGCCGTGGTTCTGAAGAACGGAACAACCCTGAAAGCAAGCCTTTCCGGGTATAAAATCCTGAAACAAACACTTAATTTGTAATACTCTTTCTATGGAATTCATTCACAATCCTTACCTGCGGATCATCTTCAGTTCTGTTCTTGTATACATCTTTATCATCCTTATGATCCGGCTGTTTGGTAAAAAGGAACTGGCGCAGTTGTCGGTGTTTGACCTTGTCTTCATTTTACTGATCAGCAATGCTGTGCAAAACGCCATGGTTCTTGGTGATAACTCACTGGTTGGCGGACTGGTTGCAGCCGGGGCACTCTTCATCCTGAATTTCCTGCTGAAATATCTGCAGTTTCGTTTTCCCGGATTTTCCAAAGTCGTACAGGGTGATGAGATCATGCTGGTGTACCATGGAAGGATGATCGAATCGCACATGAAAAAAGCCAGGGTAACACCTGCTGAACTCTTGGAAGCAATCAGGGAACATGGTGTTTCTGGCGTTTCCGAAGTCGACCTTGCAATCCTGGAAGTCGACGGAAACATCAGTGTTTTATCGCATGGATTTACCAAGAGGTCATCACGCAGGAGAAAGGCGCACAAAATTCTCTCGAAGCAAAATTGAATTCTTCCCTTATTGATAGGGTTATCTGGATGCCTGATTAATCAGAAAATTTCTGCAACCTGGAAATAAAATCCTTTTGAACCATCTCCAATAGCATAATCCATGGAGATGTTGGTCCTTCCTTCCTTCATCACCATTATCCGGAGTCCGATTCCGCCAGCCGGTTTGAGATACCCAAAGAGGGGAACATGCTGATCTCTGTCTGAGGCTGTTGTACAATTAACGAACACCACACCTCCCAGTATCTGAGAACACTGTGAGATCGGGAAGCGGTATTCGGCTTCTCCGTATACAAAATCCTGCCCGCGCCAACGGCCCTGGTTATACCCGCGTCCCGAAGAATTACCCTGGTCGAATGCATTAGCCATCAGGTCAAGGTAGGGGACTTTTCCGCTCACCTGGAAGCTTCCGAATGTCCAGAATGCTACCAGGTGACGCGGCATTTTTTTTGAAAGCCCGATATAGGTGCGGAACTCTGTCCATAACAGGGAGCCGTTCTGGTTGCTGCCCAGCCATTTAAAATTGGTCCGGTAATTTAAATTGACATAATAGCCCTTGTATGGATTGACGATGTCATCCCGTGTATCGTATACAAAATTGGCACTGATTCCAGACGAGATATATTCTTCGTCATCGAAGCCATTGGCCAGGGAATAGGAATAATGGGGTGTTGTGTAAAGAATACCGCTATCCGTATGAAGGGATTCATCCTTTATGGCAAAATGATAATCGAAATGAAACCCCAGTCCTGCATAAAAGTTTGATGTTATTTTTCTCGAACAGATCTCATGAAACTTGAACCAGTCATATTTCATGGGATATTTGCCATTCAACTTATCGTCGATCATGGTACCCGGAGGATCTGAATTCATGGGAGAAAAATGCTGTCCGCTTGTACCCAGGCCGTAAGTGGGCTGCTGAAAAATATACAGGCGCCAGTCACCCTTGAAGAAACCAGAGATTTTTATAGGTATAGATGTTCGACTTCAACTGCGAAACCAGTTGATGCTTCAGCGTGTAATAAACCTGGAAGTTGGCAGCAGAAAGTTTTGTATTTGTGCCAATGCTTGTTCTCAGTGAGAATGAAGCTCCCGCACCAATCTGGAGGCCCGTTGCAGGTGTATAGCCGAGAAAAGGTATTACTACATAGTTGAACCATTTTTCCTCATTGGGTTCGAGCAGGGGTTTCTTCCAGATAAGTTCAAAAACATCCTTGGGCCGGCAATCTGGCTTTTTAGGTTTTACTTGCTGAATCTGCTTATTCGTATCAGCATGTTCCTGTCCGAAAATGCTTACTCTGAGCAAAAGAAAAATGAAAATCAGAAGTCCGGATAGAAAATGTCGCATGAGGCTTCAAAATTATGGGTATCTTTTGAATAGTTTCTATCCGGATCGCCGGTTTATTTCAGGATCTGATTTTTTTGCCAGTCTGCATAAATTTGTTGTGCCGCCTGCGTAGCCGCCTGGTCAATGTACTGAGGATCGGTGAATGTGAGATCAGCAGTCCACAGAGCACCTTTGGTCTTTTGTTCTGCAGTTGTAAAGAGACTTGCTTTAACATTGACGGTTTTAGTGGTCATCCAGTAACCGCCGGCAGAAATGCCTCCACCCCAGCCATAATAATATCCGTAACCATAACCCCAGGGGCCGCCACAGTAAGCGTAATAGGTTGAAGGAACATAGTTTTGTGAAACATCAGTGCCCTTGTAAGTGAATACCAGGATTGCGTCAGCTCCCAGGCTGTCAAGCTTTGATTTGATATCCGCTTCTGAATATTTTCTTGTCGGGTTCAGGAAGTCCAGTGCCTGGATCGATTTCAGTCCCTGGCTGTTGAAGTATGCAGAAACATATTGTTCTACAGGTTCGGTATACTCAAGTTTTCCGAATAAGGCCATGACAACCACTTTTGATACTTTAGAGTTATCCGCCTGGTTTTTCCAGCTGGTCAGGGTGATTGGGGATGTGCAGCTTGTGATAATGAAGGCAATAGCGATTGCTGTCACCAGGGAAAGAAGATGTTGCTTTTTCATGGGTTTAAGATTTTAATAAATAAAAAGGAATTCGGGTTTCAAGCATTTAAATGTACAAAATTACAGGTTTTATTGATGGATAATGTCTTAATTGATTCGACTTTTCACTAATCACAAATCACTAGTCACTCTATAGTATGGATCTTGATAAAATTCGTACCGCCTGCTTCATGAGCCGGTATTCCTCCCAGTAAAAGGATTTTATCTCCGGTTTTAATGAACCCATGGGAACGAAGTGTTTCTTCGGCAAGCATCGTCATCTGTTCGAATGTATCCGGGTGTTCATGGATCAGCAAAGGCTTGATTCCCCAGAGCAGGTTTAATCCATGAAATACATTTTCATGCGTGGTCAGTGCGAATACCGGTGACTTGGGCCTGCTGGCAGCAATGAATTGTGCGGTTCTTCCGCTGGTGGTGAGCATAGCGATGCAAACTGGCTCCACAACAGAATCCATCATGGTTACAGCATGGCTCAATGCAATGATGTCCGTATGACCATCCGGAGGGTACGTCTTGAAAACAATTTTGTCTTCCACGTCACAGGCAATCCGGTTCATCATTTCAACTGCTTTCACCGGGAAATTCCCCATGGCAGTCTCTCCTGAAAGCATGATGGCATCTGTCCCGTCAATGATTGCATTGGCAACATCACTGGCCTCTGCGCGTGTAGGGCGTGGTTCCACGATCATGCTTTCCAGCATTTGGGTGGCGGTAATAACCGGCTTACCTTTCCTGTTACAGAGTTCGATGATCCGCTTCTGGATCATGGGAACTTTTTCAGGATTTAATTCAACGCCAAGATCCCCGCGAGCGACCATGATTCCGTGGACTTCCTCAATGATCTCTTCGAGATGATCGATGGCCTGCGGCTTTTCTATTTTTGCAATGACAGGTTTTACCTTTCCGTGATCCGCCAGGAAACTTTTCAGAACCCTTACATCCTCTGCGCTTCTTACAAAGCTTAAGGAGATCCAGTCCACATCCTGTGTCAACCCGAATTCCAGGTCCTTGATGTCTTTTTCAGTCATTGACGGCAATCTCAGGTTAAGGTTAGGGAAGTTGACACCTTTCCTGCTTTTCAATTCTCCGCCCTCAATAACCTTACAAATCACCTGTTCACCGCTGATCTTCTCCACCCGGAGTTCAAAGAGCCCATCTGCCAGCAACACCTGCATCCCTGGCTGGGCTTCCTCCGCAACATAAGGATAGTCGAGGGGGATAAAGGAAGCCTCTCCTTTATAAGACTGCTCAGGAACAAGGGTTACAAGATCTCCTTGTTTCAGGCTGATCATTTCAGCAGGCAGCTTGCCTACCCTGATCTTGGGACCCTGGAGGTCCTGCATGATGGTAATGGGTTTATCAAGTTCTTCGGAGATTGAGCGCAGGTGATGAATAACCTGCTCATGATCCTGGTAACTGCCATGTGAGAAGTTGAGCCTGGCAACGTCTAGTCCTGCAAGGATCAACTGCCGGATCATTTCCGGGGAACTGCTTGCGGGTCCGATTGTGGCAACAATCTTGGTTCTGCGTAGTCGGTTCTGCATGATTCCTGATCTTAATTGATAAAATATTATTTTCTTCACCGTTAAAGCGCTAAGGGTTTGTAGGAGAAATTTCTTTGCGTCTTTGCGGTAAAAAAATATATGTTATGAATGTTCTCTATAGTTCTATTACTTCCCCGTATCCGGGCAGGATCGCCTTGATTCCATAACGGTTCGCAATGATTTCTGCCAGCGGTTTCCGTCCTTTATCTTCACCGTGTGAAAGCACCAGCCTTGGCCTGGAACCAGCAACCGCATTAAACCAGTTCAACAGGTCTGTCTGACCGGCATGGGCACTGAGTCCGCCCAACAAATGAATCTTTGCTTTTACAACAATTTTCTCCCCGAAGATGGTCACCTTCTCCGCGCCGTCAACAAGCTGCCTTCCAAGGGTTCCCTCTGCCTGGTAACCCACAATGATGACGGAGGTTTCCGGCTTCCAGAGATTGTGCCGGAGATGATGCAAAATTCTTCCGGCGTTGCACATTCCTGCACCGGCCAGGATCATGCAGGTCCCTTCCACATCATTGAGCGCTTTCGATTCATCGGCTGTGGTCGAATACTGGAGATGGCTAAGATCTTCCTTCAGCTCGCCGGAGTTAAGAAGTTCCAGTGCTTCTTCATCATATAATTCCGGGTGTTTTTCATAGATCCGGGTGGCCTCGATGGCCATCGGGCTATCAACAAAGACGGGAAAATGCGGTACATTTCCTTTGTGGATGGCTGCTGCAAGATAGTAAAGCAATTGCTGCGTTCTTCCCACTGCAAAAGCCGGGATCAGTATTTTTCCTTTTAATTCTAATGCCTGGCGGATTATCGATTCACCTTCGGTTAATGTATCCTTAAGCGATCGATGGTCACGGTCACCATACGTTGATTCCATGAAAACAAGATCAGCCGAGGTAAATGGTATAGGATCTTTTAAAATCGCCATTCCCTGCGGGCCAACGTCACCTGAAAAGATGATCACCTTTTTCTTTCCGTCTTCCTCGACAGTAACTTCAATGCTTACGGAGCCAAGGATATGGCCGGCTTCAACAGCCCGGATCGAAATTCCTTTTGCGATGCCAACAGGTTCTGAATAGGGGATAGGCTTTAGTAAAGCCAAGGTCTGTTCAACATCCACCTTTGAATAGAGGGTGGTCAGTGGTGCTTTCCCTTTCCGCATCCTTCTTCTGTTCTTGTGTTCCATGTCTATGGTCTGGACTTTCACAGAATCATGAAGAATGAGGGTTGTCATGTCGATGGTTGCCGGTGTACAATAGACGGGATTCCTGTACCCGTTTTTTGCAAGTAAAGGCAGACGCCCTGTATGATCCAGGTGTGCATGCGTGAGAACAACTGCATCCAGCTTAGGAATTTCAATTGGCGGTAGGTTCCGGTTCAGTTTTTCAGCTTCTTTGCCGCCCTGGAATACGCCGAAATCAATCATGATCGTAGCGGTCCGTGACACAAGATAATATGCGGAGCCGGTCACACTTCCTGCCGCACCAAACAACGTAATTGTCATAAAGAAAGATTTGAGGTTAAAGGTATATAAAATTCATTTTGTAATTATTACATTTTATTACCTTTGAAAATCTGAATCATTCAAAACACACACCGACCTATGACAAAATTCATCAATGTGACCCTCGCCAAAGAAAGCGAAGAAGGACTGGAAGCTGATACCCCCGTGACCATCAATACGCATTATATCATTAAAGTGATGAAGACCACCGAAGACGAAATGGGGAGCACTTCGCTTGCCCTTGCTACCGGTGAATTCCTTTTTGTTACGGAAACAGTGGAAGAAATTAGGAGGATGTTTTAGTTCAACACCAGATCAGCTTTCAGGGTGATCTCTGTTTTCCTATTCAAACGAAAAGGGGTTGTCTTTTTATCAGGACAACCCCTTTTTTGTTAGTGTGTAGCAAATGTCATTTGGTATTCGGTTTTGTTATCTCTTAAACTTAATTGACAAGCAAAAGTTGCCTGACAACAGATTTGTATCCATTTTTCACCTGTATGAAATAATATCCTTTAGGTTGGGAAGACAAATCAAACGTACATTCAACTGCTCCAGGATAGCTTCCGGAAAGTATAGTCCTTCCTGTAATATCCATAATAGTTACTTCAGATATCTGGCTCATTGATTTACCAGTTTTTACGTTGAAGACACCAGTTGAAGGATTCGGATAAACCTGCAAATAGTTTATTGTCTGTTCATCCAATCCCACGGTTGAAATTGCCTGAGTTACCGTCGCGGTTTGTGGAGTAATCCCGGCAACTGTTGTTGTGATCGTGGCAACCCGGATTGAATTTGAAGAATTGGCCTCAAAAGTGGCTGTTATGGAACCATTCCCGTTCCCTGAAGGAGTAACGGTGCACCATGCAGCATCACTGGAAGAGGTCCAGCCGGAATTTGAAGTTACAGAGAAAGTGGTCGTTCCGGATGTCGCCGTAACTGCCCTGTTCAAAGGAGATACAGACAATGTAGGTACCAGATCAGTGGCTGTAAATGTTGCTACCATACCCATAGATGCATGAGGCGTACAAACATAATTGAATGTACCTGCTGCCGTTACCGGGTAATCATAAGATGTGTTTGAGCTGGTAATCGGATGATCCCAGGAAGCTGCGCCCCCGGGAATAACACCGGAAGTTGTCGTATGTGAGCCGGAACTCCATTCCCACCGGACCGTATCACCCACCATAACGTTTAGGCTGGAAGGAGTGAAAGTGAAATTGCTGACCAGCACTGTATGCTTGACAGCGATCGCTGCTTTATTGAGACAGATCACTGCCAGGATTGCCAGGACAGTGATAAAGGGTGTAATTTTTTTCATGGTATATTTATATTAATTAAGTCTAAATAAGCTGCAAATATAATTGATTTATTACATGAAGTCAAAGAAAAAAATTGACTTTTGTAACAGCCTCATGGGTGAGAGTTGAGGCTGAGGACAAGAAAAGGTTTGGAGTGGGAATTACAGTTAAGATGCAAAGTGTAATATCTAAAACGAAAAGTGCAAAGTGTAAAACATTGCACTTTGCACCTTGACTGCCTGCCGTCAGGCAGGCACTTTAGATTTGTCTTGTGGGATGTGAGGGATTCGAACCGCATTCTAAGAACACTAATTTATCAGGTGTTTCCAGATGTTAAATTGTTTTACAGGCAGTTTCTTAGGCGGGTTTTTGACCCTCACTAATTTATTTCACATATTTTACTTTCCCTGTTAATACTCGTTTTTCCCAGTCAATATTAGTCATTTTTCACAACCTATTACGGCCTTAGTCAAGAAATCCTTCCCCCCTTTTTCATATTTCACTTCAACTACTTGATTCTGTCGCCCTTCCATTCCATTGCCACCAATAATTGTCACAGTGGCAAAATGTGTAGCGAAATAAAAGTCTCGAAATTGTTCAATCATAAATTTTTTTTGATTCTAAACAGATTTTCTAATCGATTAACCTGATGTGTTTTCATCTCCGGGAAGTTTCCGTTTAGTTGTCGAAAGGTTGTCGATTAGTTTAATAACAGTTTACAAATCAGTTAGTTGTTAGTAAATAAAATTTTTCGTTAATGCTTTGTTATATACTTTCGCCGCTGTAAAATTTAACAATCATGACGAACGAAAAATCTATAATTGAAAAACCTGTTACAGCCAACTTTGTCTGCAAGATGCTTGGTGTAAGCCGGCCTGCCCTCCATAAATGGAGCAAGGCCGGGATCGTCCGGTCACATAAACTCGGGGGAAAGCTGATATTCTTTGAAAGTGAGGTTATGGAGGACCTGAAAAAATGCTGAAAGATGTGCCAGAAGCAAATTCTATGGAGTTGCAAAAACATGTAAAAAGGTGCATATATTATGACTATATTGTCGTCATAATTTTGATTAAAAACTAATCAATATATAATGCCCCAATGAACATAAGTAATGAATCGTTGGCCTTACTCCGGGCAAAACTTCCCAGAGGAAGTGTTCCTAAAATACGTGCAAGGCTTCTGAAAAAAGGAATTAAGTTCTCCACTCAATATATCTATCGGTGCCTGGATCCTGCCAAAAAAGCATATGATTCAGATATTGTTGATGAAGCGATCCTGCTATCTGAGGAACTGGCTAAAATCAGGGTAGATCTCGAAGAAAGAGTTAATCAGATTAAGATTTTCGTGAAATGAAAACCTTTTCAGCAATGTCCATACCGGATAAGCAGCTTACGATTGAGGCATATCAGCAAATGATTTATACCATCGAGCTTCGTATAGAAATGGCTAAAGGTCTGCCGTTGGTGTTCACAGAGAAAATAAGTCTTCAAATGCGAAGATTGAAACAACTAATGGAGGCTCTGGAACAAGAGTTATTAGCCGAATGAACAAGCCCCAATCAAAAATCACTCACAGTTTTTATGAAGCTGCTCCTGAGATGCTCCTTGACAAGATCGCTGAAGTCAACGGCATTCTTGCCAAGCAGAAAGCCAAGACCGGTGAGACCGAATCCTACCTGTTCTGGGCAAGGGTCTGTGAAGTAATGAAGTTTTCCTGGGACTATTTCAACGATCTAAAATGGATTCTTAGAAAGAACCAGTTTCTCGAAGTAGAGAACCGGTGGTTGAAAGATTGGAATATTGAACTTTCTTCAAAGCTTCAAAAATATGAGATCATTCGTGGGTTAAAGATCCAGGGGGACTATGATGCAGCCATTAAAAGGGTTGACGATTATCTGGCCAAAGGTGACGAACAATTGAATCATATTAAAGAAACCACTCCTGATGAATGAAATACCTGATTCAAAAGGGATCGAACTGCCTGATATTGCAATACTGAACGAAGAAGAAGTGATTCTGTTTGCTGACACTGCCCTGGTGGAAGCAGGAAATAGTTTGACCCGGCGGGGAGAGGCCATCAACCAGATTTGCGAGCTGATCTTTAAAATGGAGGATCCGGTGAGGCAAAGTGTATTTATTGCCGCTGTATGCCAGCGACACAAGATCACCAAGAAGGTCATTACTGATCGCATTAAGGCATTGAAAGATTCGTTGACCGTTATTCAGGAGGATGAAAGGGATCCGTTTGAAGGGTTTGACGGCATCGACAAATTCTCTGCCCGTAAGCTCGGATTCTTTGAGCACCGCAACTGTATCTATTTTTTGACCAAAGAAGGCCCTTTCAGGGGATCGAATTTCATTATTCGCCCACTGTTCCATATCTATTCGAAAACCGACAACAAACGGTTGATAGAAATCACCAATGAAGAAAATTACAAAAAAACCATTGACATTCCTTCAAAAAGCTTTGTCAGTGTTGAGCAATTCCAGGTTGCCGTTTTCAATGAAGGCAACTATATTTTTTTTGGTTCTAAATTTCACTTTATGAAAGTACTTGACAACATCGCCGGGAAATTCCCGGTATGCAATGAATTGAAAACGCTGGGCTGGCAGCGGGAAGGCTTCTACGCTTTCGCCAACGGAATATTTACTGGAACATGGCAACCGGTGGATGAGTTTGGTATCACAGCGTTTGGAAAGCAGAAGTTCTTTTCTCCTGCCTTTTCCTGCGTTTATAATGATGTGAGGGAAGATGACGACGATTATGAAAGCGATCGTTATTTTATCTGGCGACAATCCCCCATCACATTCGGCCAATGGACCAAACTCATGATGGATGTCTATGGTACAAATGCCCGGATAGCACTTGCCTTTGTCGTGGCCACAGTGTTCCGTGATCTGATTTATGAGAAATACAAGATATTTCCTCACCTGTTTCTTTTCGGAGAAAAACAGTCCGGTAAATCTCAGCTTGCCTGGTCCCTGTCAAACCTGTTCTTTAATAACATGCCGGCATTCAATTTGAGTTCCGGCACCCAAGTCGGATTTCACAGAAGGTTATCCAGGATAAAGAATGCGATCTGCTGGTGGGATGAATATTCCAATGATATCGATCCCAAGAGAATTCAGACGCTAAAAAGCGCGTATGACGGGATGGGCCATGAAAAGGGCAAGATGACCCGAGACAACCGAACGGAAGTCACCAAGGTTAATGCATCTTCGACCATCAGCAGCCAGTATTTGCCAACTACCGATGACAATGCGCTACTGACCCGCTCAGTTTTGCTTTCATTCATTCGAAGAAAGTATTCCACGGAAGAGTTGGCCCGATATGACGAATTGAAGGACTATGAAGTGCAAGGCCTGAGTAGCCTTGTCGGGGATATCCTTAAATACCGTGAAGAAGTTGATCAGAACTTCAGTATGGAGTTCTCCCTGTTGATGGAGAAGATCAAAGATGAGCTTACCCAGGAAGGAAAACAATTCGAAGAGCGACTGGTTAGGAATTTCTGCACCATACTTGCGCCTGTTAAAATCATCCTGCAAAGCATGATCCCGCTGGAGCTGAATTTCACATTCGACGAAATCTACGCCCAGAGCAAGATCATGATCACCGAGCTGTCGATTCAGATCTCTTCGAGTGAATCCCTGTCAAACTTCTGGATGATGACCGAGTACCTGCTGGATAACAAGATGATAGAGGCAGGTAAAGATTTCGAAATAAAGTCCGTTGGCTCCATCAGGGCAACAAACAAAAACAGCCAGACAGAAACGCTCAATTATCCTCAGCCCAAGGCTGTACTTTTTATCCGCTTTTCCAAGATTCATCCTCTATATATGGAAGGGCATCGAAGACAGTTCGGTAAGAATGGGGTTGACCTGGTCAGTTTGATGCATTACATCAAGCACCATCCCAGTTATATCGGCTATGTAAACAGCTACCGTTTCTCGGATTCTGTCAACAGTTGCTATGCGTTTGATTATGAATCATTAAGAGTGAACCTTGAAAGATCTGAGAGGATTCCGGGAAACGATGACCTGCCATTTTAATTTTTTACGATGCATTTTTCAAATTTTTCTTTTTTATCATCCCTACACCCTACAAAGTATAATATAATACTAATAATCAATAATATAAAGTGTAGGGATCTGTAGGGAAGCGTAGGGAGTTGTAGGGATGTAGGGATGTAGGGATCGGTTTTTCGGGTTTGGCAAACGTGATTTATTTTTTTTTTTGATGAGCGAACCAGTGGTAAAAATAGATCAGTTTGGCTGGAAATATTATGATAGTCTTCCGGTAGATTATCGCTTGGGAGTTATGGAGGATTTTCATATAAAAGGTAAGAAGAGAGTAGGTATGGAATACCTGATCCAAAGAGGAGATCAACAGCACTTTGAAATACATCATCTAACTGAGTTCACCCAGGCAATAAATCTGCGACCTTATTTTGATTGGAATATGATCTATGTGAAAATCAAGTGACCTTTATTTCCGTATGACCGAAACTTACATTTGCTCCATGAAAGAAAATGAAAGACCAAGTGTCACCATTAAATTGAAGCCATACCTTCAGGAGTACCTGCTTTGCGAGCTTCGTACGAATATGGCATCCAAGCGAAACATTATTGGGATATTACTTCATCCGTTCCTGGAGAAGCGACCTGCCNGNATTCCTCCATTCATGCCTGAAGGTCCGGANTACATCACTTTTTNNCTTCCCGGCGATAACAAGAAAAACATCCGGGGGAACTTGTGGGTGTCACCTGAAAACCAGCAGATGTTCGAACGGTTTGTTGAATGGCACTTCAAGCAGATGTTTTTTCATTACATGACCTACCGGGTTAAAGAGTACAGGTCCTTTAAAAAAGCCATTTACCAATTTTGCGTGGATCATGAGTTCACATGGTCAAATATCAACTATGAACTACTCAAGAAAGATTATTACCGAAAACGCAAAAGAAATAAAATCGAAAAAAGTTTGCCACAAAGTGTCCCTGGATTTTTTCAACAGAATTCAAGCATTTTTATAACCTTAAATTGAAATGGGAAACATTTCTCGACATACCGGGATCAACATCGGGGGGTTAAACCCGGTGAGTTGGATTTTCAAAGAAGACGTTGCAGGTATCAGCTATAACGATACCACACTCTATTGTGTGGTAACTGTGAAACCTGGTAAGGCATGGAATTCACTTTACGGCACCCCGGAGACCATTCAGCTTGAATCCGAACAACAAGATTTGCCAGGTGGAATAAAGTACATCTATAAATTAAAGATCCTTGTTCCCAAAGATCGGGCTTCAGTCGAATCCGAATTGTTTCGTATGGCCGGTCGCTGCCTGATTGTAAAAGTCACGGATAAAAACGGTACGATCCGCATTTTTGGAACAATGGAAAGTCCGATGAAAATGACAAACAAGCTTCTCAAACCATTAGTACTTGAAGGTTTCAACGGTTATGACATTCTCTTTTCAGGGGAATTCTCCAAGCCTGCCGGCTTCATTCAACCCCCTGGTGGTGGTATCCCAATTGATTAGGTCCAGGATTATTCCTAGTAATTTTCAGTCCTTTAATAGACCGTCATACCACCATAATATTGTATCCTGAAAACAAGGGTACAATGAATCCCATCTTAGCTGAAATCCTCTCTACACCCTGGTTGATCTCCAAAGAAAGATCAACCGCTTATGCCAGCGTATTGCTTTCGCTTATCAAAGGAGAGAATTTCTCAGAAGGAGATTCTGCTTTATCCCGGGAAAGAAACCGTTCGTATGTGGTAAGTGGCACAGGGGATCAAAAACAACGTTTCGGATTCTCCGATTCCAACATCCCTGAAGGATCTGTTGCCGTCATTCCAATCCGTTCAGAAATCCTCAAGTATGATCAGCCCTGCGGACCAAGAGGTACGCAGTCAATCTTAACCGATGTGAAATCGGCTGACCAGAATCCAAACATTAAAAGCATTCTCCTGGTTGTGGACAGTCCGGGTGGCCAGGTCACCGGAACCGATCTTTTAGCTGAAACCATCAAGAATTCTGCAACACCTGTTGTGGCTTATATCGAAGGGATGGCTGCAAGTGCTGCCTACTGGATCATCTCCGGGGCATCAAAGATTGTTGCAAGCTCTTCCCTTGACCGCATTGGTTCTATTGGAACCATGCTCATGGTGGAAGACCTCAAACCATCCCTGGAGGCAATGGGAGTAAAATTTCATGAAGTCTATGCAAGCCTTTCGGTGGATAAGAACCTTGACATTAACCAGGTGCTGGATGGAAACTATGAACCCTACCAGAAGAATGTTCTGGATGTGATCAACCAAAAATTCTTATCCTCAATAAAGGATAACCGGCCAGCAGTTGAAGACTCAACATTGACCGGTAAGATTTATTTTGCTCCCGAGGCAATAACCCTAGGGTTAATCGATGAGATCGGATCGCTCGATCATGCAATGTCTCTTGCAGATTCTATGCAAAGCATAACACAAGAAGTATCTATTCAAAATGAAACCAAAAATTCTGAACCGATGAAAATAAAAATGACCTGGAAAGCAATTCAAAGCTTTTTCAAAATGGATCCCGCAAGCTTGGATACTCAGGAGCTGACTGAAGAAAAAGTTCAGCAGATCAATGACCAACTGGCCACTGTTACGGCTCGAAATGAAGAGCTGGAAAGTCTGCTTACCGCTGAGAAAGCAGCCCATGCAACCACATTGTCTGACCTTCAGGCACTCAAGTCAGAAGATGCAGGAAAAGAAACTATTGCTCCCAAGGCAGCTGATAAATTTTCCAGCGGCCAAGAAGAAGTTGTGTTTTCTCACGACAAAATCGCCGATCAATACTGTGCTTAATCAAAATTAAAAACCAATAAATTCCAAGATGAAATGGCAGAAACAATTTCGTTACAAGACCTTAAAACCGCGTTTGGCACTTATATCGGTACCAACCAGAAAGACATTCTGCGGCTTTTGACCCAACCCACCGTGTCAGAAAAATACATGACTACGGTAGCTTCCCAGGATCTTGTTTACCGCGCCTCCAAGGCCGTGATCGATGATCTTGTCCAGGGCTTTCAAAAAGCATGGACGCCCAAAGGAAAAGCAAAGTTCACCCCTATTGAGGTCCCACAACGCCGGCACAAGATCGACCTGTCATTCTATCCGGATGAGATCATGGAAACATGGCTCGGATTTTTAGGGGACGAAGCCTCTGATCGCAAGGTATGGCCCATAACCCGGTATATCATCGAACAGCTGATCCTGCCAAAGGTTCTGGATAACCGCGAACTCAAACTCATCGGTAACGGAGTTTACGCACCACCGGTGGATGGCACCGCCCAAGCTGTCGGACTTTCCATGGACGGGTTCTGCACCATCTTAAAAGCAAAGCACGCAGCCGGAAATTCCAACGTCAATTTCATTGCGCTGGAACCATTGACTGAAGAAAATATCTTCGACCAGGTTGAACATTTTGGAAAGAATGTCGATGCACTGTATCTCGACCTTTCCATGAATGTTTTCCTTTCCCGCAAATGGTATGCAGCTTATCATCGCAAACGCCGGGATCTTCACGGTATGGATACCAACTATACCGGAATGAAGGATGTAATTGAAGGAACGAACTTAACATTGGTTCCGCTGCCTTCCATGACTGCCGAGAATATCATCTTCACAACACCCAAGGAAAACTTCATCCGCCTGATCAACCGCAATAATGGAGCTTCCAACATCACCGTAGAAAGCATCGATCGTCAGATCAAGATCTTTGCCGACTGGTACGAATCTGTTGGCTTTGGCATCGAAGAAGCCGTTTTTGCAAATGTTCCAGCTTAATCCATAAAAAGAAAAACCATGACCATAGCATTATTTGACCTTGCAAAACCCTCAGTAAGAAACGCCGGTGGCGGCGGTGGGATAAAATCTGAGATCATCCTGATCCAGGAAGCGGATATTGACTGGACAACTTTCCCGGCACGAGATACTGATGGAGTCACCATTGCCGATGACATCCAGATGTTAACCGGTAAATTCATGCACAGCTTCTACATGACCCAGGGAACCATCAAACCTTCGCAGAAGAAACTCAAAGGATCCAACCAGGATTGCGGTGGATACGAGATCGGGTTGGAAGGTTTCTACCCGGGAATTGAAAAGGCTGTCCAGAAATGGATCCAGAATTTCGGGATTGACTTTAAGGGTATCGTCATCATTCAGAATTGCGCATCTGGTAAACGGTACTTGATTGGTGAACCCTGCAACCTGGTACACATCGAGACCATTGAAACCACCTGGGGCGAAGAGATCGACAAAGATAAAGGCCACAAGTTCGGCTTCCTTTGCAAACAAGGTTCACCGATGGCCTTCTATGAAGGAGATCTGCTCATGGATCCCAACCCACCTGTAATTTAATTCAAGTAAGCGTTCGTAGCTGTTTTCATAAGTGTTCATGCCACCTGCCGAAGAGATTCGGCAGGTTTTTTTGTCCTTTAATAGATGCAATTGCAGTGATATTTTCGCACCATGGATCCTGAAATTCTTCTTTGGCTAAACTCTGATCATGACTTTTACTCGGGTCTTGAGCTGTTTGACCAGTATGGTCGAAGTCGCACACTAAGCAGAATCTTGCGCTTTGGGGGAGCGACCGTGAAGAACCGGTTAACTCTTTTGTATGAGCTTGACAAGATTGGAAAACAAAAGGCAGTTTCTCATAATACTCCTGCATTGAAGAAACCGCCAATGAAACAGGAAATTCCAAAAGAAGAGAAACTGGAACCAATAGAAGTTATCAGCATTGAACAACTTCGATCAGAACAAAAAATGATCTACAAGATGCTGGATAACTTACATGCAGTCCTTCCTTATAGAGAAAAAAAAGAAAGAATGAAAATAGCATTTCAGATTTTGGAACTCGATGACAGTTTAAAAGAAGTCACCATCAGGATCGAACATTTTAATAAACATGGAGCAATCCCGCCGAAACAGGTCAAGGCTGCATCAAAGTCTATTTCTGACCTGGATGCAGCAGAACTGGTCAAACGTCAGTTTACTCTTCGGACCTATATCACAAGGTACAAACGTCTGGTGGCCGATTCAGAATCCTTAAAGACAATTTCCAAACACCGGGAACGCCTGGACAAGTTCCAGTTGGAGTTGAATGATATTAATAGAAGATTAAGCAAATGAGTTTGTTCTCCTTAATGGACCTTGTTAAGAAAAAACCGGATAAGACAAAATCCGGATCTGTCGCTTTTACTGGTTCAAACCTTCTGACCATTGGGAAAGCTGGTGAAAAGCTTCTCCAGGTCTTTGGAAAGGTTATTGAAGGTCAGTCCGTGCATTATGCCTCCCGAGGTGACTGGTCAACACATGACCTTCTTTTCTTTTTACTTGAACAAACCGGACCTGCCAAAGTCTACTTTACTACTTGGGCAATCTCGGAATATGCTATCCGGCAGCTATACGGATTCATTGAACATGGATTGATCCTTGAACTCAAAGGCATTTTCGATTACCGTAACGGGATCCGCAAACCTGCAGAGCTGCAGTTCCTGCAAAAGATCACAACCGACATCAAAGCCGCCAAATGCCATGCCAAGGTCACTGTGATCGAAAACGACAATTGGGGGATCAGTGTAGTAGGGTCGGCAAACTATACCCGGAACCCCCGCATAGAAGCCGGTGTTCTGTGCTGTGATAAAACGGTGGCAGCTTTTCACCGGGATTGGATATTAAAAGAACTCTCAAATACAAGCGCCTTTGATCGATCAGAATGAATCATTCATCACCGAAGTGGAACAATACGCTTCGCTGATGTTCACAAAAGAAGAAATTGCAGTTATCCTGGAAGTTGATCCTGCTGAACTTGTTGTTCTCTTGCAGGACAAGGATAACCAAGCATTCAGGGCATTCCAACGTGGAAGGTTAAAGCGTGAAGCCGAAGTTCGCAAAGGCATCTTTGACCTGGCTCAAAATGGATCATCGCCAGCTCAAACCTTTGCCATGAAAATTATTGAGAACGCAAAAATGGATGATATATGAACCAGATAATTTCAGATTCAACCTTTGACCGTATCCGGGATTACTATTCTTCTCAAGACATAACCCTGGATAAGGAAGACGAAACAATCCGATTGCGTTGGAGTATGTGCTTTATTCAATTACACGATGAACACAATACTGACCGGGATGTTACCCTGTTTATGGTCAAGCATTTTGGTATCTCTGAAGGCCAGGCATACAAAGATATCCGCAATTGCAGAAGATTATTCGGTGATATTCGCACTTATACCAAAGAAGCCATGCGGTATCATGTCAGCCAATGGGCCATTGAACTTTATAAAATGGCAAAGCAAAAGAAGGATCTCCGGGGTATGGAAAAAGCCCTGGAGCGAATCACAAAAGCCTATAACCTGGACAAAGAAGACCTTTCACTTCCGGATCCTTCCAAATTCCAACCTCCGGTTCAACTACTGACAATAAACTACAACTTTATAAATTCTCCTTCCTTTAAGATGATCGATCAGAAAGCCCAGGATAAACTCCTGGAACTGCACCGCAAAATCGAAGCCATGGCAGATGAATTGCACGTAAAGGATTATCTCAACATGCTACTTTCAGAAAATCCCATAACAGAAACCTCCGAATTCATTGATTAATCCTGCTCCATATTATAATGACCCGCAGCTTAAAATACTGCTGTCAACCAAGCCGCATAAGACTTTTATCGGTGGTAGGGGAGTTGGAAAGACTACGATCATTGCCGATGAGATCATTAAATATTTTGTAGCCATGCCCCGGGGTAAAATTTCCCTCAATGGTCTAACCTATTTTCATATTCGCACAAAATCATTGCCACCAATCATCGACCATCTTGAACGCCGTGGTCTGTATCGTGGACAGCATTATTTCATAGGGCATAAGGCTCCAAAAAAGTTCATGTGGGATGAACCTTTTCAACCTCCTTTGGATTATACAAACTGCATGCATTTTGTCAATGGGTTTGTTGTGGAATTCAACTCCTTTGACCGGCCAGAGATGGCTCGATCAGGATCCTATGACGGAATGATTTTCGATGAATGTACAAAACTCAAGAAATCTGCCATTGATGCTGATGTTCTTCCTGCAAATCGTGGAAATAACGACCGGTTTGGTCATCTTTACTTTCATCATGGCACATTGTTTTTGGGAAGTATGCCACTAACCCCAGATGGGGAGTGGGTTTTTGAATACGAGACTCTTTCAAAGAAATTCCCAAACCGATACTTTTATTTAGAGGCTTCTGCTTTGGAGAATATCCACATCCTGGGAGATATGTATTTCCGGGATTTAAAACGAGCACTTCCAAAAGTGGTTTATGACCTGGAAGTGCTCAATAAACGAAGGAAACAGAATGAGTCCGGATTCTATCCCTTGTTATCAGCAGAAAAGCACACTTATTGTGATTCCTTTAATTATGATTTCTTTGATTCAATAGATTATGACATCAAAGGAAAATCCTCCTTTGATTGCCAGGGTGATGCTGATTGTTTGCCTTATGAACCCTTGTATGTTTCCTTTGATTTTGGAACTACCCAGAATTGTATTGTCGTAAGCCAATGGCAAAGAAACAGTAATGAATTCCCTGTCATTAAAAACTTCTTTGTTGAAAATGAAACTCTGACTGTTCTTGTTGACAAGTTTATTGAGTACTATAAGAACAAGCCATCGAAGGCATTGTACCTATACGGGGGATCAGATGGCACCAGGCGTAATGATGCAGCTTCAAGAAGTTCTTATTTTGATGATGTAAAAGATCAACTCTCAAAGGCAGGATGGGATGTATATCTCAGGGCAGAGCTTTACGAGGCTTCCCACATGGATAAGTATCAGTTCTGGCATAAGTTCTTATCGGGTGATTTCCCATCTCTTCCTGCCTTTCGTATCAACATGAACAATGCCATGGAGACCTTTGTATCTATGGATAATGCACCCATCTTACCACAAGAATTTAAGAAAGATAAATCTTCCGAAAGAAAGAAAGATCAGCCACGCTGGAAAGCAACTGATCTAAGCGATGCAGTGGATAACCTTTACTATTGGGTACTTGGCTCAATGGTAGGTGATCAACATCCTTCCAATGAGATGATACTGCTTCCTGGAAGATAGGGGAGCAAATTACCTTCCTTCCTGTTTTACCCTCCTTTTTATATATGTAAATGATCAATTCATATATCCGTAAAAAAACCGGGTGGTGCAATTGCATTTTTCGATAGGGCGGGGCGTGCACTCCGTGAGGTATAAGCAAAGTTTTAAAGGCATAACAACGGGTAAATCATTAAATATGAATCCTTAACAAAATTTTACACGCAAACCAAAAAATCGCTCTGCTTTTCTTTGTGAAATGGTGTCAAAGTAAAGCAGCAAAAGAAATCACCTGCAGGTCTTGCCTGCTTTTTAGCGGTGTACTTTTTTCTTTCAGTATCCTGGTCAAAGCAAACAGTACCAAAAAAGAAATCCTTTTGGCCGGCACACGGTTTTAGCTCAAATTTTTTCACAAAGGTACCTACGAATAATTCGCTTTTAGAACGAAGGAGCTTAAAACTGTAAAGGGCGACCTCCTTTGGGAATTGTCGCTTTCAGTGTTTTCAGATCGGAAGTCAATCAGACCTACACCCTTGACATTATTTATTATTCTCGGTAGTTGCCTTTGGCGTTAAAATTTTTCATTTCAAACCTTAAAAACAACGCTCTATGACAACTTTAGCAAGAAGAACCCACGAACAGTCAATGCAAGAAATCTTTATTCAGGAAATGAACGAGATTTACTACGAAGGCTATGCAGAAGAAATTATTGCCTCTGAACCTGACAGGTTCAGCTTTGAATTAGCTGAGTTCAAGAGTCAATTCAGTAAAGCAAATTAAATCATAAGCAGACAGTCTTAAAACGACTGTCTGTTTTTTATTGATCGCTTAATTGGTAGAAAAATATTGCGTTTTCTCCTTCCTTCAAGATCGAAAAGGAACTATCTTGATTACCAAAATGTTAACAGAGATCATTTGAAAACATAATCAATTTATCATATATTAACGCAATTGTTAATATTTTAATGTAATATTAAAGTAATGCTGTATTAATTTATGATATATTTGACAAATATATATGTTGCGAAGATTTAATTAGTTGTATATTTGACATAATTTATATATTTCAATAAAGAAGCCATTATATGCTGATAAAATTCCAACAAATTCGTCCCCCTTAGATCTACTGCAAGTTCGTTGCAAAGTTTGACAAACTAAATTCAAGCCAACGAATTCAGATGGAAATATGAGAGCTAAGCAATTTTATTATTAATTTCACAAAACCAGATTTCTATGAAATCCATGAAACTAATTTTATCAATCGTATTCGTGGTGTCATTAATTATAGTGATTCCAGGGTGTAAAAAAGATATGAACCAGACATCCCAATCATCCGTTAATCTCAAGGCGGAAGATGTCAAAATTACTAGTATGCTTGAGGCCTTCAAAGCAAAAATGAATTCACATTTGAAAGATGGAGAGTTAATATCTACCGATAGTGTTGTTTGGTACCTGGAAGGTTGTTTGAACGAAACCTACGCCAGGGCGGCTGATTCCATTAAGACAATTTGGGAAGATTCAGCCTTTGTCGAGATTCCGAATAAGGATAGGATGGTGTTAATTTCAGACATTAATAATGCCTACGAATATTTTGTAAATGAAATATCCAAGCATTACTACTCCATTAATGAGGAAAAAGAATTGGTCTTTGTAAACGTTGAACTTAAACGCATTACGGATGAAACCATTGTTGTTGAAATGAAGGATTATGTTGCAAAGAAACCAGGTCCTCCCAATCCCAATTATTTACCTAATTTTGGCCCGGAAGATAATTGGATTTGGGGATTATTAGGAGGGAAGTGTAATAATGGTGGATATCTGCATGAGAAAGATGCAGCAACCCAACTTGCAGAAAAAGCAAACATTTTGGGATATGGTCCTGGCATCTATTGGATGAAGATTTACACAACACCTGAAATTGATGCAGGGATCGAAGAGATACAAACAACAAGTAATCCATATGGATATTTTACATCTTTATTGTTTTACCATGGTTCAACTACTCAACCTGAATATGATGAATGTTTGACATTCGATCAAATGAATTATTACCTTACTAACCTCCGTTCAATTGGGATAATGTATAAACCTGTTGGTAAGTCAATTATGAACTATGAAGTTGGATCAACTGTTACCGTTGGTAAAGAGCAAGGATGGAATCATCTCCATTTTACGATCATAAAATATGGAATTCCAGTTTCAATAGGAGTTCCTCGGGAAATAGTACCTCCACCTCATAACTAATTAATCGCTCATCCTTCCCAACTTTATTGGGAAGGATGATTTTTCCCTTCAAATACGATAAATATGAGCTATAGAAGAATTAAACTTGGATTATTAATAATTTGTCTTTGTTGTTGCAGCATTATTTCTCAAAGCCAGAATACTTTTGAGTTTACAATAAAGGATACACTGTCTGATCGACTGATAAATGATGCCATTGAATTATCGACAGGAGGGTATATCCTATTGAGTGATGAAGTGTATACTGGAAACCCGCAAAAAGCTCAACTTATAAGAATTAGCGCCTCGGGTAAATTTATTGCGATAAAGGAATTCCCAATTCAAAACAGATCTAGTGGGTTTATTAAAATCGTACAAATTGACCCCAATTTATTTGTATTGGCTGGCTCTCAGGATTCCAGCGATTCTTCCTATTTATGGCTCTTCAAAATTGATTCGTTATTTAATGAGGTTCAAAACAAAATCTTTTCAATAGGCATTTACTCATTATACACAGTATCTGATCTTATCATAAATAATGGGAATATTATTTGTTCAGGAACCTGTGAAGCTGGACCTATGCATCCATACTCATTTATTTATAAAATTTCAACCACCCTTGATAGCCTACAATTGAGAATCTTCACTGAACATACAACACTGTTTCCGGTTGATTTATTAATTCAGGACGATAATAGAGGATATTATTGTTTTATTCCTGGGTTTGGGCCACCAGCAAATATTGATGTAGTTGATCTTGATACAACATTCAACATAAGAAATATTAAAGGGGTACCTAATAAAGGTCGGCAAAATCCAAAAGCAGTTTGGATTAATAAAAAATCCTACATTCTTGTTTGCAACAGGGATTCAATCCTGCCTAATGATAGAGGTATTGGGGTTTATTGTCTTGATACTCTAGCACAGTCTGTACATCAATACTACATTGGAATTAATGATACTATTGAATGGCCAGGACTCCGTTCAAGTTTGGATTTTATTGATACCAACAAGATCTATGTGGGTGGAACCCATAATTTTTGTATGAATTCAGAGTTTTGTCCGGTATATTGTTGGTTTTCTCTCAATCAAATTGACACCTCACTGAATGTTAATTGGCAACATTTTTATGGCGGAGATGCAAATTATACGCTGTATGGAATCCGGGCAACAAAGGATAAAGGTTGTTTGATATTCGGATCACGATATGATCTAAATACCTCAACTCTTGAACGTGATATTTATGCCTTTAAAGTCAATGCAGACGGGTTGATCTTTAGTACTGGAATCATATCCCCGAAGTTTCATGAGGCAATCTTA
>TBL_comb47_HYPODRAFT_10000991_pt1 | contig 37437 bp, 29 predicted proteins | sample TroBogypolimnion_40_FD_10682 | JGI IMG/M metagenome (IMG submission 10682)
GGCGAGTTCATTGAGTAAAATCAATATCAATACCAACATACTTGATAGTACCGAAAAGCAAGCCGATAAACGTTTTATCCGTATGGCCGGACAGTTTGTGAATATAGATGATCTCCATATCGACTTGATAGATCAGGTAAATCCTTTCCAACGTGCTTACGAAATCCTTTCTAAATCAGTTACTCCGAAAGTACTGAAACTAATTCAAGATGTAATTGAAACATCCCGAATCAGAATGACCATTGATGAAGCGTTGATTTATTACCCGGATAAAGTACAAAAATTCATGAAAACTCATGGACATGCTCCGGATATAAAATCAATTGATTTTAATGAAAGAAGAATGGCAGAAGCTATTTTGTTTTTGAAGGATTTGAAGCGCAAAAATCAAACCGTCAGTAATAATTAGTCTGAGAAATGTTGAATAAAGATAAAAAACTACAGGATATCTTTGACAATGACCCGTTGGGATTATTGGAAGTAAAGCCATTAGCTCCTGTCAGAAATGAAGATACGATACTCATGAGTAAATTTCAGGAGATAACTGATTTTTATCAACAAAACCAGCGTTTGCCGATTGAAAATAATGGAGTAAATGAACATACCTTATATTCCCGTTTGAGTGATTTTAGAGAAACGGAATCAAAAAGAAAAATCCTTGAACAATACGATGAATTCGGGTTATTAGTTCCTGAAGTGAAGAAAGTATTTACTATAGAAGATATTCTGGACCAAGATCCACTTGGCTTGCTGGACGAAGATGATATGGGTTTGTTTGATTTTAATCAGGTACGCCGACCCGCCGAAAGAGCCAGTACCGATTTTGTGGCACGTAGGAAACCTTGTATTGATTTTGAAAACTATGAATCAAGATTTAAAGAGGTTCAAAAGGATTTGAAAGAAGGCAAACGCACATTTGTGGAATTCAGGCAAGGTAATCTGAAAGAAGGTACTTTTTATTTGGATAATGGCATTCTTTTCTATCTCGAAAAGATCAATATCAGTCAGAATGAACATTATAAACCAGATGGAACAAGAGTCAGAGAAGATGGACGAACAAGATGTATATTCGAAAACGGTACAGAATCGAATATGCTGAAACGTTCAGTTGAAAAGATATTATATGCAAACGGAAAGGCCATTACCGAAAAAAATGAAACGACCAACGACAAATTTAATGAACACTTTTCCGGAATAACAGAGGATGATAAACAAACCGGTTACATTTACATACTGAAGTCAAAGAGCGATAAGCAAGAAATCAAAGATATAAGACACTTATATAAAATTGGATTCTCAACAATAACAGTAGAAGAGCGAATAAAAAATGCAGCGCAAGAGCCAACCTATTTAATGGCAGATGTTCGTATTGTACTGACTTACAGGTGTTATAATATGAATCCGCAAAAGCTTGAATTGTTGCTGCATAACTTCTTTGGAAGTTCTTGCTTAAATGTCGATGTATATGATAATTCCGGAAACAGGCATACTCCAAGAGAATGGTTTATTGCCCCTTTGGATATTATTGAACAAACTGTTCAGTTGATATTGTCGGAGGAGATAGTGAAGTATCGGTATGATGGGGAGAAAGAAGAGATTTTATCAAGATAGATTCCATTCTAACATTATAAATTAAAATGACTATCGGCTTCTGCAACCATAGATTGCTTTTTTATCTCTTTGTAATGATTATATTATTAGATATTCGTTTAAAAAGATGTTTTATCGATAATTACTCCATAGGAGTATTCTGTACATAACCCCCAGTGAGCTTGCGAAACTGGGGGCTATGAATGAAATAAAAAACAGAACTCTGTTAAAGTTCACCAACAGAATCAATAGTTTAAGACTTTTCCCCCTGCTCCCGCACGATTGTATCGTGTGGGAGAATAAGTAAGGAAGAATAAAACAAAAATTGTTGAGTCAATAATAGCTTGTTACTTTGCCACACGATAGAATTCGTGCGGTAGTTTTTGAGCTGACTGCATTATATTATTGGATTGATGGTGTTTTGATTCAACCCTACGGGTTTCTTCCGTAGCATTAGTTCCATCCCCCAACAGCATTGGGGGTTATGCAAATTAAGTCCTTCGGACAAAGATGCATGTATAAATAATGAATCGGATTGAAATATTTTAACTCGAAGAGTTGAATGTACATAACCCTCAACGAAGTTGTGGGATTTCGAAAGGCTACTAAACGACAACCCGTAGGGTTGAATAAAATAATTGAATTATAAAGAGCTGATTGCCCCGCTCCCGCACGATTGTATCGTGTGGGAGAATAAGAAAAGAAGAATAAAACAAAAACCGTTGAGTCAAGAATATGCGTCAATTTCAGTGGAGGCTTCACTTAGAGTGAAACCTTCACTAACCTTTACATACGTCGGACAGGATATGTCTTTGATTAAAGATAGAAATGACTTCGTAAATAATTCTGTAAACCGTAACAAACACAAAGAACTATAGATATTTAAAGCAAGCGTGACAGCTTGCTTTTTTGCTTTGATTAAAGTGTGTAAATCTTTTTGTAAACCGGGAATAATTTCAGTTCGAATGCTTTATATTTGCAGGAAATAAATCAGTGATGACAAAAAAAATGCAATCCGTTCAGGCTCTTACTTTTTATGGGGTAGAAGGTGAATCGACCTTAGCTAAAAAGTTTATAGGGGATGTAAAAGCAGGCTTTCCATCTCCCGCCGGTGATTTCATGAACGAGATTATCGACCTGAATAAATACGTTACGTTGCATCCTGCTGCCACCTTTTATGCCAGGGCTAATGGTGTATCGATGGAAGGTGATATTAATGATGGTGATTTATTGGTAATTGATAAAAGTATTCTGCCTGCTGATGGTAAAATAGCTGTTTGTTACATAGATGGAGAGTTTACCGTAAAGCGGATTAAAATAGGTGCTGAAGGCATTTGGTTGATGCCAACCAACGAACGGTTTAAACCGATACTGGTGACAGAATCGAATGATTTGCGCATTTGGGGCGTAGTAACTCATGTCATAAAGAAAGTATAATGTACGCGCTGATTGATTGTAATAACTTTTATGCTTCCTGCGAGCGGGCGTTTAATCCTTCGCTGGTAGGCAAACCTGTAGTGGTTCTTTCGAACAACGATGGGTGTGTTATAGCACGCAGCAATGAAGCCAAAATGTTGGGTGTGCCTATGGGTGCCCCTGCCTTTGAATACAAATACCTTTTCGAAAGGCATGACGTGGCCGTTTTCTCAGCTAACTTTGCGCTTTATGGCGATATGAGTCACCGGGTAATGACAATCCTTTCAGACTATTCACCCCACCAGGAAATATACAGCATTGATGAATGCTTTCTGGACTTATCGGACATGTTGGTGGACTTGCATGAACACGGACTGAAGATGCGTAAACAGGTGTTGCAATGGACAGGCATTCCGGTTTCGGTAGGCATTGCCCCCACCAAAGCACTGGCTAAAGCCGCCAACCGCATTGCCAAAAAGTTTACCGACCGTACGGGTGGAAGTTATGTCATTGATACGGAAGAAAAAAGGATCAAAGCATTGAAGTGGCTGGCAGTGGAGGATGTCTGGGGTATTGGCCGCAGGAATGCCAGGAAACTAAACGCTATAGGTGTAAAAACGGCTTATGACTTTAGCCTGTTGAGTAAAGCGTGGGTGTTGAATAATATGACCATTGTGGGGGTGCGGTTGCAGGATGATTTAAACGGTATCCCAACGTTGGAAATGGAACCGGTGGAACTGAAACAAAGCATTGCCACCACACGCACCTTCGAAAACGATTACCGGAAATACGATGAAGTAAAAGAACGGGTATGCACTTTTGCTGTAACCTGTTCCGAAAAACTACGACAACAACATTCGCTTTGTACTAAACTGGAAGTGTTTATACAATCGAACCGCTTTCGGGAAGAAGATGCACAATACTCAAATAGTGTGGTGGTAAAACTCCCTTTCCCTACTTCGTCCAGCATAGAGTTAGCAAGGTTTGCCATACAAGGTTTACAGGCCATTTTCAAAACGGGTATCGGTTATAAAAGGGCGGGAGTTGTCCTGATGGGGTTCGTGCCCGATAATGAATACCAGCCATCTCTTTTTTACAACAGCCATCCAAAACATGCACTCCTAATGAAAGCCATTGATAACCTTAATGATAAATTCGGAACGAAAGTACGCCTGGCTGCTATGGATAAAAAAACACATAAAATGCGCCAGGAACGCTTATCACCAAAATACACCACCAGTTTAAAAGAAATTATTACCGTCAATTTATGATTATCGGGTTGAGGTAAACCCATGCTGCCCAATACTTAGTTGACTGGTTAATTGGGAGACTGGTTATTGTGAAGATCCCCTGCAGGTTGAGAGACTTGCGGGGGATTGTTGTATTCTTTTTATACAGTCTCTATTGGGGATAAGACAAACGAACCCCTAACTAGGGTCTGCTTAAAAACTACAATATTACAGATATTCAACGAAATAGAGTCGTATTTATTAACCCATCTTGCAGCAGAATATCACTAGAAGGTTAAAATACAGTTAAATATTTGGTATAAATACTGATAATTGAGGGTAAAATACCCTTTTGCAGGATAGATTATCTTGTAAATACTTGAAAATCAAATAGTATATATTTCCAAAATTCATTTGTAGTACCCAGGGGGGGGTATTGATTATTAGCGGATTATCCATTTACTTTGCATTTATGTATTTCAAAGTATCAGGCAGACATAATCCAAACACAAACAAGCCAGGTTGGTATTACCGCTTAGTTGAGAGTTACCGTAATTCGGATGGCAGGGTTTGTCATCTCCCGATGTTAAACTTAGGTTTTTTGGAAGACTTGACAACCGATCAAATGAATCTGATACAAAAGATACTCACCCAACGTGTTGAAAATGCGAATAACGTATTGTTTGATATTCCCATAAGCGATGATTCCGTAGTAAATCAATATGTGGAAGAGTATTATAATCGTTTGGTAGCCGAGAAACGGATAGATATTCTGGTAGATAAACCAAAAAAGAAGCCTTACGCAAAAGGAAAAGATTTAGAGATTATCGATTTGAATAGCATTCGAAATAAAGATGTCAGAGAGATCGGTGCAGAGTGGCTCTCATACCAAGCAACTGAACAATTACAGATCAGGACATTCTTGGAAGGTCAGGGATGGAGTGACCAGGAAATAAGATTAGCCCAGACACATATTATCAGCCGTGCGGTATATCCAGCTTCCGAATACGAAACCTATCGTTGGATAAAAGAGAATTCGGCTATTTGCGAAGTAACAGGCTATGATATTGAAAAATTAACCAAAGACAGGTTGTATTCGATTGCAAAAAAGCTTTATGCACAAAAAGAGAGTTTGGAACAACACTTATCATTTACTACGAACGAACTTTTTGACATAGAGGATAAAATAATGCTTTACGATTTGACCAACACTTATTTTGAAGGTCGTAAACAAGGGAGTGTCATAGCTAAATTTGGTCGAAGTAAAGAGAAGCGAAGTGATGCCAAATTAGTTGTTTTAGCTTTGGTAATCAATCCCGAGGGGTTTATCAAGTACTCAGCCGTCTTAGAAGGAAACATGTCCGATCCCAAGACATTGGAGAGTATGATCAATAAACTCAGGGTAAAAACATCCAGTTCAGCCAAGAAAGCGTTGGTAGTCATTGATGCGGGTATTGCTACTGAGGACAACCTGAAAATGATTCATGACAAGGGCTACGATTATATGTGTGTCAGTCGTTCAACACTTAAAAATTACATTCTGGAAGCTGATGCTCCTACTGTAACAGTTACTGACAACAAGAAACAAAGGATAGATCTTTGCAGGGTAAAGACAGATAAAAACACGGATTATTACCTCAAAGTAGAAAGCCACACTAAAGAGCTAAAGGAACGCTCCATGAATGAACAGTTCCAACAAAGGTTTGAAGAAGGAATGCAAAAAATAGCAGATAGCCTGAATAAGAAATCAGGTGTTAAACAATTGGATAAGGTCTATGAACGTATTGGGAAACTTAAAGGGAAATATCCTTCTATCGGGCGTTATTATGATATTGAGATAGAATCAATGGAATTGGTTCAACAAAAAACCAAAGGAAAAGGGAAATGGAAAGGTAAGAATAAAGATAAAAAACAAGATAATCAGGTTGTTGAAACACCAAAAGTGCAAATAGCAACTTCCATAAAATGGGCGGTTAAACCCAATGTGGATATAAATGCAAGAAGTGGCGTTTATTTTCTTCGTACTACCTTAGAGGCAGATTCCGAGGAGCTCCTTTGGCAATGTTACAATATAATACGTGAAATTGAGGCCACGTTCAGAGTATTGAAAACCGATCTTGATTTACGTCCTGTTTATCACCAAAAAGATGAAAATACAATGGCTCATTTGCATTTGGGACTATTGGCTTATTGGGTGGTAAATACAGTTCGATACCAGTTAAAACAAAAAGGTATAAAGAGTGGTTGGAGTGAAATTGTCCGCATAATGAACACCCAAAAAGCAGTGACCACTTTGGCTCAAAACCATGTAGAAGAGGGAATAAAAATAAGACGATGCTCCGAGCCAAATCAAAAGGTAATACAACTATACGATGCCCTAAAATACAAATACGCACCCTTCAAAAAGAAAAAATCTGTAGTACACAAATCTGAACTTGAAGAAGCTCAAATTACTGAACAGCATTTTTTTTGGTCCGATTAACTGCAAGTTGGGTTAATAAAATGAAATCAATAGAAATCCCTTCCACAAAGAAAGAATTATTTTCAAGTGATATAATACTCCTCACTTTGGCAGAAGTAGCCTTAAATCAAGGCAAAGACCTGAAAAAACTGATTCATTCATTCATCAAGGCAATCCCTGAAGAAGTGCTAAATTCCGAAGATAAGAAAGCCCGTAAAAAACAAATAAAAGCACTGCTGGAAAAGGTTCGTTCAGCTTCTAATTGTGAATTTGATATTTCAGCACAACTTATAGAAATACTTGAAAATTAAATTTAATTTATGTTTTGTTTGATTTTATTTTGTTGATTAAATTATTCTGTATACTTTTGAAGATTAAATATAAAAATACAACTAATATGAAAACAAAAAATTTACTTTTATTTGTGATTTTGATGTTAAGTATTTCAGTTTTCTCACAGGATCACCTGAAATTTAAAAACATACCAATTGATGGCAATATCAATGCTTTTTCAAAAGAGCTTGTCAAACAGGGTTTTACATTATTGGAAAGTAAAGGAAGTTCGATTATATTAAAAGGTGAATTTGCTGGCAAGCAATGTAATATAGTTGTTGTAGGAACTAAAAAAACACTTCTAACTTGGAAAGTATATATTTCCTTTGATAAAGAAAATTTATGGAGCTCTTTAAAAAGTAAATACTATGAATTAAAAGAGCAATATACAACAAAATATGGTGATGGGAAATCTTATGAATTTTTTAGTAACCCATATTTTGAAGGTGATGGATATGAGACAACTGCATTAAGTGTAGATAAATGCACTTGGTCGACCTTTTGGGAAACAAAAGTTGGGAATATATCAATTTCAATCCAAGCTTCTCAAAATATAGGTATCTCATATGAAGATATTAAAAATACTGTTGTTATGGATCAAGAAAAAAATGAAATAATTAGTAATGATATTTGAACAATAGTTTAAAATTTGGACTGGAAATCGAAATGTTCCAGCTATGTTCCAGTAGCAAAATAATAACCCCTGATAATTCCTTTTATTTCAAAGGTTTATCAGGGGTTATCCGTACCCAGAGCCGGGATCGAACCGGCATGGAAGTGAATCCACTGGTGTTTGAGACCAGCGCGTCTACCAATTCCGCCATCTGGGCAATTGCAGTGCAAAAGTAAGATAATTTTTGATATTGGCAAACGAAAAGCCAATTTAAAATTCGTAATTCAAAATTCATAAACTCTAATTTACATGAATTAAAGCATTTGAATCTGTTTTACCAATGCATAAAATCAAAAATTATGAACTTTGTATAGATACTCAGGTATTGGATTTCTTGTTTGCCACGTAATCATTCCTTTTTCCTGCAAAAATATCGTATTTACAGTACCAACAATCGAGTGCCCCGTTCAGCAGGCGGATGCGTTCGGTAGGTTTAAAGCCTATTTTGTCGAGGCATTCTTCGTGAGAGCTGATCACCCAGGCTGAGCTACCGGCGAACTTATGTTTTATGGTAGTACCCAGTGCGGCATATAATCCGTAAATATCATCGGATGTAATGCGTTCGCCATAGGGAGGATTGGTAACAATCATACAATTGGGAGCAGGAGCTTCGAGTTTCTGAACAGGCATCACCTGCAGCTCAATGTATTTGCTTAAACCTGTACTTTTTACATTCTGTTCGGCAATCCGAATAGCATGGGGTGAATTATCCGACCCATAGATTTTAAAATCGAACGGGCGTTCGTACGAATCATCGTTGTAAAGGGTATCAAATAGTTCTTCGTCGAAATCATTCCACTTTTCGAAAGCAAATGAAGAGCGGTAAATGCCTGGCGGTATGTTTAATGCGATAAGGGCCGCTTCAATCAGCAGGGTTCCCGAGCCACACATGGGATCTACAAAGTTAGACTGGCCTTTCCAACCGGCCAGTAACAACATTCCGGCAGCCAACGCTTCGTTTAACGGAGCTTCGGTTTGTGCTACCCTGTAACCACGTTTATGTAGCGATTCGCCGGAACTGTCAATTGACAATGTACAATGTTGTTCGGCAATATGAATGTTTATCATAAGTTGGGCGCCTTCGAGTCTGACGGATGGGCGGCGTTCGAATCGTTCTGTAAACCAGTCGGCTATAGCATCTTTGACACGATAGGCTACGAATTTGGAATGGCGAAATACTTCCGAGAAGACAGTGGAATCTATCACAAACGTGCTGTCGACACACATGTAATCACTCCAGTTTATTGTTTTTACCTGTTCGTAAACTTCATCGGGATTGGTTGCATCGAACGATAAAATCGGTTTCAGGATACGCGACGCAGTACGGCAGCATAGATTTGCCTTATACATCATGGCTTTATCACCGGTAAAACTAACCGCCCGACGCTGAAGTTGTACATTATTGGCACCAATACCTACTAATTCGGTGGCCAGTACTTCTTCTAATCCACGAAAGGTCTTTGCTAACATTTCAAATTCCATATAACTTTAATTTTAGCCTCTATTATTCACTTCAGGAGAAATCTCTTGATTTGAACAGGTTTGGGAGTACCGGTTATTTACTTATTTTCTTGTTTTGAGCCAGTTTGGCACCGGCAGGTACATCGGTATCCACCCACATATTACCGCCGATGACAGCTCCATCGCCAACGGTTATCCTGCCCAGAATGGTCGTGTTGGAGTAAATGATGACATTGTTTCCGATACGCGGATGACGATCAATGCCTTTAATCGGATTCCCGTTTTCGTCGGATGGGAAACTTCTGGCACCGAGGGTTACTCCCTGATACATCTTGACATTGTTCCCAATAATGGCTGTTTCGCCAATAACAACTCCGGTTCCATGATCAATAGTGAAATACTCCCCGATAGTGGCACCGGGATGTATGTCTATACCGGTTTCGGAATGTGCCATTTCGGTAATGATACGTGGAATAAGCGGCACGTTTAATTTCAACAAAGCGTGAGCAATGCGATAATTACTGATAGCGCGGATGCTGGGATAGCAGAAAATGACCTCTCCCAGACTCTTGGCGGCAGGATCACCATTGTATGCGGCAATCACATCTGTATGTAGTTTCTCGCGAATCTCGGGCAGCTGAATGATAAATTCAGTTGCTTTTTTTATGCCCGATTGAACTGTATAATTACTTTTAATACTATCAGATTGATTGCTAAAGCACATTCCGGCTTTAATCTGTTGGGCAAGTAAAACCTGCAACCTGTCGATATTTACACCGATATGGTTCATCATGGTTGATGTATTCACTGCAGCATCACCAAAATAACCTGGAAATAAAACAGACCTGGCTAATTGAACGATTTCCTTCAGCACATCGGTGGAAGGCATCGCGTCGTTACTTCCCTGTTCATGACAAACATCTTTAAACCCTTCTATCTGCGAAAGTTTTTTTATTGTGTCTAATAAATCATTGTCCATTGTTGAAAATATAGAGATTTTATTTTAGTTTAGTGCTAAATCGTGATATACGAACTAAAAACTAAGAGTTTGGAAGAGCAAAAGGATTGAAATTCTGATGAAGAGATTTAAACAATTTCTTATGCTTATCATTTTATCCTTAAATGTATGTTTTCGTGAGTTTATGCTTTATTCTTGATGGTTTAATTTCTTTAATCCATTCAGGGCGTTCTGAAACCGTTGATTACCTACCCCTGATACAATAACATGTTGTTTTCCGGTTTGTTCAATTTCATTTTTGTACCAATTGAAGAAAAAATCACGATCCTGTCCATGTTCACGTACAGAATCAGCTACCCAGGGCAAATCGGGTGAACAGAGCAAGTATAAATCAAAAAAACCTGTACTCAATTGCCTGGTCAGAAAATCTGGTACTTTCCCGTAACAGTACGAAAACCAAACTTTAGTTATAATCAGATCGGTATCAAAAAAAACATATTTTGCTGATGGGTTCAACTTCTCTATCCCTTGTTCCTGTTCAATTTGTTTAAGTGCAATGGAGCAAACATCGTCATAAGTATACGGAATTTTCAGATTTTCAATATATTCGCGTGCATATTCTGGTATCCATGGAGCCTGAAAATGAGCAGCCAATTGTTCCGCCAACATAGTTTTTCCGGTAGATTCAGGTCCAAGAATAGCAATTTTCAGCATGAAAGTAAAAAATGAAACAGTAAGGGTTTAAATTAAGAATTGATAAAAAGCAGAAGTTTCGTGTTAAATGAATGAATTCAAGTAAATCAGTGAGAATAAAATCCACAACTAAAATTTGCAAATCAACAGTTCAATAAATTATAATTATCTTTGGCAAAAAAAGATGTGCAAATTTACGACAATTATTCTGCTTTGGAGTGCTTTTTCAGTATTTAGTACTCAAATTACGGCACAAAATGCAGATATAGAATTATTAAGGGATATAAACAAGTCTTCTGCCGGCTCTGATTTGAGGGGCTATTCCAAATTCATTTCGAATACAACTACAGCATTTTCAGTATCTACTCCGATTGTTATGGGAGCGGTGGCCCTGATTGAAAAGAATGATGATTTATTGAAAAATGCACTCTATGTAGGAGCAAGCCTCGGTGTTGATGGCGTTCTTACGTATGCTTTAAAATATACGGTAAACAGACCCCGGCCTCAGGTTACTTACCCTGATATAGAGGCTTTTGAATCGGAACGAACCATGTCATTTCCTTCCGGTCACACTTCTATTGCGTTTGCAACGGCTACTTCATTGGCTCTTAAATATCCTAAATGGTATGTGATCGTTCCTTCCTATTTATGGGCGTGTTCTGTGGGATATTCCCGTATGGACATGGGAATGCATTATCCGACGGATGTTCTGACAGGTGCCGTTGTAGGAAGCGGAAGTGCCTACCTTACCTATTTGGTTAATAATTGGTATTGGAAGAAATATCAGAAAAAAAAGTTGATAGGGCTCCAGGCATATTTGGTTAATTAGTTGATCCCGCAAACGGGACGTCACTTCGTTCCGTTGGTTGAATGGAAAAATAACTCGTTTTTTTTTAATTACAATTAAAACGATTCATTGAAAAAAAGACTTCAAAACATTAAACTCGCTTCTTTCGATAGAACCAGTCCTTTCCATTAGGCAATTTGAGATTTAAAAAAGCAAAGGATATATTCCTTTTAAAAATATACTTTTTGATCCATTCATGCCGTCACAATTATTAACTACCAGTTCCCTGACAATTTTAACAGCTGTTTATATTCCAATTCGAACATGCTTTTCCTTCAAAAGAGCCGACAAAAGACTTTGTTTTATTGTCAGACCTAACTTCTGCAAATTATCGGTATATGAATGTTATCGGCGTTTTATCAATAGAAATTCTTTTATTGCTGAATTTGGGTGAAAGCATCCATACAAAATACAATCTTTTTCAATGAGCGAAATAGCTGTTACTGCTTATTTGCCAAGCCTTTATTTGTTATTATGTTGTTTGATTCTTTTTTTGACCGTGTTCCAGCTTGCAAATATTACCATTCCTCATTAAATGTAATCTTCATACTTTATATTGTAATTTGTATAACTTATTTAAAAAATTAAGTGTGTGTTTTTATTACTTTGGCTAGAATGCACGAGTTTTCAATATAATTAATCACTATCAAGACTGAATTTCTAAATACGTACTAAAACTTTTTTACTTTGTGCTTGTTAACAGTGTATAAAGATTGCCTTTATTAAACAATTATTTTAGATACCACTATTGAACGATTAAAAGTTAAGTTTTTTAGTATTGGTTTTTTATATTGTTTGATAATTTAGAAAGGATTGAATGAAATTGAATTATAGTTGACATATTAAGTACGAAGATTATATGTGGATGAGGGGAAAGAGTATATTGACGGCTCTATTTCTTAAAGTCGTATTTGTAATTATATATCATTATAAAGAGTTAAGCATCAAATAAAAGGTCAAATCAGAGAAATAAATCAAGTTATTAAAATACTGTTTTTGATATAAACTCCCAATTGATTTCTTCAAATAACCTCTCTTTACGGAACAACTTCTTTCGTAAAATAAGTTGCAATCCCAATATTCAAAACAAAGAATCGAATTGATACTTTTAGTTATATGCTTTATGTACTAAATAGTAAATTGATAAGACAAGCGTATTTTAAGTCAAGGATTATTCTAAAATAACAATTCAGGGCTTTTAGAAGTAAAAAGGTCGGACTGTTCAAACCGTTAATTTCAAATGGGACTGACGAACCTTATTGCGATAAATTCAATCCTAATAGAACGCGAAAGATTAAGAAAATTATCAGTTAATTTGAAACAGAAAATAAACAACATAGCATTCATTATCAATACTAATTCGAATTAGTTGAATTCATATTGATCAATAAATTAAATAATTTAAGCATTTAAAATGGCACCCATGAGTAATAAGAAATCAACCCGTTACATGTTTTTAATTTTGAGTATATTCTTTATAAGCTCTTGCTCTTCGATAAAGGATATTGCGTACTTTCAGAAAATTGACTCTTCCAAAGTTACTTTGAAGAATCAGAAAAACAGTTCGCTTTTATACAATGCCAATAAAAAACCTGTTGATTTAATTAGTTACGGGGTCGCAAATTCAAAGTCAGGGACAGACGGGATTTACTTGCCGGAAAAGAATTCTACAGGGTTGTATGATGCTCATATCAAACCAAAGGATTTGCTAAGTATTACAGTTGTTAGTTCAGAACCGGAAGCTTCAAAGATGTATAACCTGTTAGTACCTCAATTAGCCGATCCATCCAATCAAAATAGTCTATTGTCACAACCGACATTACAAAATTATCTTGTAGATAATGATGGAAATATAAATTTCCCTGTTTTTGGCAAACTAAAAGTAGAAGGTTTAACCCGTAAACAACTTGAAAAATTACTGTTGGATAAACTGGAACCTGCTTTTAGTAAAGAAAAGCCGATTATAACCATCAGGTTTGTTAATTTCTCAGTAAACATATTAGGCGAAGTATTAAAACCAGGTAGGTTTGATACTGGAAATGACAGGATGACTATTTTTGAAGGATTAGCTTTAGCCGGGGATCTGACTATTTACGGGCGGCGTGATAACGTTAAAGTGTTACGCGAAAATGGAGATGGTTCAAAAGAATACATTACATTAAATCTAAACGATAAAAATATCATTTATTCACCTGCTTATTATCTGGAACAAAATGACGTTGTTTATGTTGAACCTAACAAATCCAGATCAAAATCATCAAATTATGGGGCCGCTGAAACTTTTGGAATTACCACATTGTCTGTACTATTAACTCTGACGAGTTTAGTTTTTACAGTTTTCAATTTAAAATTATAAAAAGAATCTCTGTGTTCTTTAGATAATTTCAATCATTATTAATTTCTAAATTATTATATATGAATAAATACTCAGAATTTGAAGAAGGCAACATAAAAAAAACAGATTTTGTCAATGTCTTTTTTAAATATATATCATACTGGAAATGGTTTATTGCATCATTCATCATTTGCATAACACTTGCAGTATTCTATTTGAATTACACACTACCGAATTATGAAATAACAACTTCCATATTATTAAAAGATGATCAAAAAGGGGGTGGTACAACACAAATGGATGCTTTTAAAGAAATGGGTCTTTTTACTCAAAAAAATAATGTAGATAATGAACTTGAAGTATTAAATAAGTCAATTCTTGTTCAGCAGGCGGTACGTGAACTCGGAATATATGCCAATTATATTCAAATAGGAACATTCCAAATCGTAGATTTACTGGGAATCAATGTAAGGAAAACGAAAATAGGGCAGTTTAAAGAAAAAGTTATTTATGGAGATGAATGTCCTATTATTGTTCGTTTACCAGATGGGATGTTGGATAATTTGACTAAGAGTACAGGATTTGAAATTCTGATTCATCCATATGGTGAATATGAATTTTTTGGATCTTACATGAACCAGAAATACCTTGTCAAAGCCTCAATTTCGGATAGTCAGGTGATATTGCCATTTGGAAAACTTTACATCACAAGAGGCAAATTCAGACCCGCAGAAGATATGTTAGTCAAAGTCACTTTACAAAGTCCATTAAGTAAAGCAACAGAATTGATGTCACAAATGAAAATGGAACTGACTTCAAAGACAACCTCAACGGTGGATATAACATTAACAACCTCAAATGTAAAATTTGGTAAAGACTTTCTGAATAAACTTATAGAAGTATATAACAGGAAGGACATGGAGGATCAATCAAAAATGGCAACAAAAACGGCACAATTTATTGATGACAGGCTAATAAGCTTAACAAATGAACTGGGTGATGTGGAATCGAAAGTGGAATCATATAAACAAAATCAAGGTTTGACGGATATACAATCACAATCGAATATGTTTATTCAACAGACCGGTGATTTTGCACAAAAAAGACTTCAGGTTGAAACTCAGTTAGCAATAGTGTCCGGGTTAGATGATTATTTACATAAAAAAGAAAATCGCTATCAACTTATACCCTCGAGTTCGGGAATTGAAAGTCAGGGCTTGAGTGAATTAATAAATAATTATAATAATTTAGTCATACAACGAAATAGACTTTCACGCATAGCTTCCAGCAGTAACCAGGCAATGATAGATTTGAACGGTCAGATTGAATCAATGTTTAGCACAGTTCAATCCAGTGTCCGTAATGAGAGGAATAACATACAAATTACGCAAAGGGATCTGTTGTCCAAGAATAGCGAAAACACAGCACATATCCGGGCAATTCCCCGTCAGGAAAAAGAATATACAGAAATTAAACGTCAGCAAGGCGTCAAGGAAGCCTTGTTTTTGTTTTTACTTCAAAAAAAGGAAGAAAAATATCTTAATATGTCTGTGGTTGAACCAATTGCAAAGTTGATAGATACGGTCGATAGTACAGGTGAACCTGTATCTCCAAAAAAAACAATGATTTTATTGTTTTCTTTGGTTATGGGCATGATCATTCCTGCATTTTTAATTTATGTCAGGGAATTGTTTAGAAATCAAATAGAAAATGTTGAAGAATTAGAACAATTTTCTATTGTTCCTGTACTGGGTGAAATTCCCATGATAAAAAAAGGTGGTGACATGATTATCCATGAGAATAATACGGATAGTTTTACAGAGATGGTACGGCTTTTACGAACGAACCTCTTATTTGTATTGGATAATCCAGACAAAAAGGTAATCAATATGGTATCAAGTGTTAGTGGCGAAGGGAAAACTTTTGTCACAATAAACCTGGCAATGAGCCTGGCAATGCTTGATAAGAAAGTGTTGGTTATCGGGTTGGATATACGTAAACCAAAATTAGCAGAATACTTCAATCTGGATAATAAAACGGGCATTACGTTATTTCTTTCCGGACATTTGGGGAAAGAACAACTTATCCGACCTACAGGATTACATCCGAACCTTTCGGTTATTACTGCAGGTCCAATACCACCAAATCCTAATGAATTACTGGCAAAGCCATTATTGGACAAGTTGTTGGTCGAATTGCGTGAACAATATGATTATATCGTAATAGATACAGCTCCTATAGGAATTGTTTCGGATAGTTTTTCACTGAAGCGTTTAGCTGATGTCAATTTATATGTCATTCGGGCTGATTTCACACCTAAGAAAAACATCCAGGAGGCTACAACTCTCTACAAGAATAAAAAATTGACTGATTTGTATTTTATTCTGAACTCCACTGATAATAAAAAACACTCTTATCATTATGGCTTTGGGAAAAAATACGGATATGGATATGAGCCTGAAAAGGCATGATTGTTTTAATTAATTATTAAATTATGAATTATATAAATACCCAAAAAAACATCTACCAACTTATTATAAATTTTTTTAGTAAAGGTCATCCGAGAAGTCTGTTAGCAAAAAAGAATATTATTGCTTCATTTATTATAAAAGGTGTCAGTATTGCCATCAGTATTGTCTTAGTGCCATTGACAATCAATTATATTAATACTTCCAGATATGGAATATGGCTTACTTTGAGCTCAATAGTTGTCTGGTTGAGTTTTTTTGACATTGGTTTTGGCTATGGACTTCGAAATAAATTTGCCGAGGCATTGGCTGAAAACAAAGAAGAACTGGCAAGAGTATATGTCAGTACCACCTATGCTATTCTTAGTATTATCATTGCCTTTGTATTACTGTTATTCTTTATAGTCAATCCATTTTTAAATTGGGCGACAATATTAAATTCTACCCCGGAGTTAGCTGGAGAACTAAGCATCCTAGCCGTCATTGTTTTTGTATTCTTTTGTTTAAGATTTATATTTCAATTGTTGACTACCGTTTTGGCTGCTAATCAAGAACCGGCAAAAGGTTCGTTCCTGGAACTTTTAGGAAGTATTTTCTCATTAGTATTGATATTTATACTAACGAAAACAACGAAAGGAAATCTGATTTATTTAGGGACGGTGCTAAGTTTAACACCTGTATTAGTCCTTATTTTATCCAGTTTCTGGTTTTATAGTACAGGTTACAAAAGATTTGCACCTTCAATTAAATTTGTAAAATTCACCTATGCGAGGGATTTAATGACTTTGGGTTTAAAATTCTTTATAATTCAAATTGCAGCTTTAGTACTATTCAACACCGACAATATTATAATAATACATTTGTTTGGATCAAAAGATGTCACGACATATAATGTTGCATTCAAATTGTTTTCAATCATCACCATGGGCTTTAATATCATAGCTACTCCTCTTTGGAGTGCATTTACGGAAGCATATGCAAAAAAAGATTTACAGTGGATACGGACAACGATAAAAACATTGGAAAAGACCTGGTTATTATTAACTATATTGACCATAATCACTTTGTTTATTTCACCATGGGTTTTTAAATTATGGCTTGGTAACAAAGTTCAGGTTCCATTTATTCTTTCACTTGTCATGTCGGGTTATGTAATAGTAAGCACCTGGCAGACGATGCATGTTTTTTTTCTGAATGGAATTGGTAAAGTAAAATTGCAATTGTATCTGGTTATTTTTAGTAGTTTAATTAATATACCATTGGCCATATTTCTGGGAAGGAAATATGGATTAGTTGGAATAACAATTACGAGTACTTTGCTTTTTACAATAATGGGCATTTTATTTTCTATTCAAACACGTAAAATTCTGAACAATACAGCTACTAAAATCTGGAACGAATGAAATTGACAGGATACATCAGAAATCTATTTTTTAATATCTTTGGATTAATAAAAATAGCATGTAAATCTAAAACCATTTATTGGACAGAATTGATAAGCAGTATTTCGCATAGTAATATTGATTCTCAAACTAAGTTGTACAAGAATCATTCTCTGAGTCATGTGACAGTCGGAAAAGGGTCATATATTGGTTATAATGCTTTAATTTCAAATACGACCATTGGAAAGTTTTGTTCTATAGGTCCAAATGTTTGTTCTGGTTGGGGAATGCATCCTATAAACGGAATATCTACTTCTCCGGTATTCTTTTCAACAAAAAAACAAGCTGGATTTACATTTAGTGAAGTTGACAAATACAATGAAAGAAAACAAATTACAATCGGTAATGATGTTTTTATTGGTTGGAATGTTACTATATTAGATGGAGTCACTATTGGTGATGGAGCAGTAATAGGAGCCGGTTCTGTAGTTAGCAAAGATATACCACCTTATGCTGTTGCTATTGGATGTCCTATCCAAATAATAAAATACCGTTTTTCAAAGGAAATAATCGATTCATTAATTGAAAGCAAATGGTGGGATCAGGAGGATACAGTACTTAAAGAGGTTGAGAAGAATTTTTTTGATGTAGAGAAGTTTTTAGAACTCATTAAAGAAGATAAAATCAGTTTAAAATGACAGACGATATTGAAACCATACTAGAAGCCAGTAAGAAAGAATATACAGGTAAATTACTTAGTATATTTTGGGCAGGTTTTATTATTTATACTGCATTTTATGTACTATCAACCACCACAACTGTCAATTATATTATTTGCCAGGTGTTTCAACTATCCGGAATACTTTTATTTGTACCATCAGCCATAAAGCTTATTGATTGGAAGTTCACCAATCAATATTTAAAGGTACTTTTTATTCTATATTGCTGTTGGCAATTAACTATAATTTTCAGGGGATTTTCTTTTGAGTATTCCAATGTAAAAGTGATGCTTTTTGATGCAGAAACAGGGATATTTCGTTTATTCGTACCATTAATTCTATTGTTTCCAAAGAACCTCCTTTATTATAAGAAAATAATTTTAGTTATTGTAATATTTGGAGCATTGTTCCTGATTTATGATATTGCATTTATTCATAATCTGTTAAATCTGGATTATGAAAATAATAATACCAAGTTTACTTATGAGCATTTTGTGAAAATATTAAGTGTTCCAAGTGGAATTATATTATTGACATTAATTTATCAGAAAAGACAGATAAGATATTTTGCATTTATTGTCATAATAGTTACCATCTTGTTTGCAATTTTGAGAGCAAGAAGAGCCTTGTTAATTATGACAATTAGTCCATTGCTTATTTCCTATATACTTTATCTGTATTCTCAAAAGAAAAATTTCATAATTGCACTTATTCCATTTCTTGTTGGGATGTTATTGCTCACTTTTTCTGGGAATGAATTTGATAAAAGCACACCACGACTATTCCGATTACTTTCAGATAGAGGAACGGAAGATACCAGAACAGGAGTTGAAAATTTTTATTACAGGGATATGAGTACTTTAAACTGGATTATCGGTAAAGGTATAAATGGAAAATATTATTGTCCGGATATTGATTTAGGTAAAAAGACCGATTATCGTAGCATGATAGAAACAGATTATCTGTATATCATATTAAAAGGAGGAATTATTAGCCTGGCATTACTATTGTTAATAGCTATTCCATCACTGATTAAAGGATTTTTCTATTCAGAAAACATACTTTCGAAAGCTGCAGCTATATGGATTTTACTTTGGCTTATAGAATTATACCCCGCTAATGTAAGTTCTTTTTCATTACATTATTTATTGTTTTGGATATCAATTGGAATTTGTAATTCGAGCATAATACGTAAAATTCCTGAAAAGAAACTTATTAAGATATTTTCAAATTAAAGTCAAAATGAATAGGAATAGGAATATATTCATTTTGTGAATTTACACATAAAAAAAGCACAGATATGGAATTACCTAAAATATTAATTATAGGCCAACCCTTTAATAATGATACCGGTGGTGGGATCACTCTATCCAATCTTTTTAAAGGATGGGATAGAGATAAATTAGCTGTAGCTTGTTCAGCCTATTTACTTTTAGATAATATTGATACGGAAGTTTGCAATACTTATTATCAATTGGGATATAAAGAGCATATATGGAATTTTCCGTTTAATTATTTGCAACGTAAATATACTTCAGGTCTTGTTCAATTTAGCGAAAAGAGAATTCAGAATTTGACTATAAAAAAATCAAAATTCAGAATTTCAATCATAATGAAATTATTTTATCCGGTACTTGAATACCTGGGATTGTATAACATAATGAACAAAACAAATTTATCGGATGATTTTTGCAAATGGTTGGATGAGTATAATCCTGATATAATTTATGATCAAACGACATCAAGAGGTGGCATATTATTTTGTTTGTCAGTAGAATCGTATCTGAAGAAACCATTAGTTTTTCACATGATGGATGATTGGCCTTCAACAATCAACTTAAAGGGATTATTTAAAAAATACTGGCAACGGAAAACAGATTATGAATTTAGAATTTTATTGGACAGAGCCACTTTGCTAATGGGTATAAGTGAGGAAATGGCAAGTGAATATAAAAGAAGATACAATAAAACATTTATTACATTTCATAATCCTATAGATATTGATTTCTGGAAAAAAAATCAAAGAACGAATTATGAGTTAAATGATAATCCAACGATTTTATATGCAGGCAGAGTTGGGTTGGGAATTGATAAATCACTGGAGTTAATTGCAATGGCAGTCAATAAAATAAATGAAGAATTAAACATATCGATACAATTCATTGTTCAAACGCCAGAGAAACCAATTTGGATTAAAAATTATGAAAATGTTATTCATAATTCTTTTGTGTCGTATAATGATTTGCCAAAAGTATTTTCTGAGTCCGATCTGCTTGTTTTGCCTTATGACTTCTCTCCATTATCTATAAAGTATATCAGATTCTCAATGCCAACTAAAGCTTCTGAATACATGATTACCGGAACTCCTATTCTGATTTTTGCTCCCGCAGAAACAGCTGTTGTAAAGTATGCAAAGAAATATAACTGGGCTAAAGTTATAACAGAGAGTAATATTGAAACTATTACATCATCTATTAAGCAGTTAATTGAAAATAAAGATTTAAGAGAAGAATATGCAAAAAATGCAATAAAAATAGCTGAGAAGAATCATAATTCTGCTCAAGTGACGAAATTATTTAAAAATGAGATTTGTTCAATTAAAAGAACCTGAAATGATAATTTCAGATAGTTTTAAATCAGACGAATAAAACCAATGATATGAATAATATAGTTATTGCTATCCCAACTTATAAAAGACCAATCATGCTTAGAAAATTAATTCTAAGTATAGCTGATCTGAATATAGATAAGGCGTTAATACATAGTGTCAGTATACTCGTTGTAGATAACGACATTGAAAAGACTGCCGAAGAAACCATAAATAAACTAATAATTGAAACCGACGGAATTCACAAATTATACTATTTTAATTATGCCGTAAAAGGACTTTCAAATGTAAGAAATGAACTTTTAAGAAAATCGTTTGAATTAACATCCGACTTTATTGTATTTATTGACGACGATGAATTTGTTACCAGAGAATGGTTAAATGAGCTTGTTAAAACAATGATTAATAACAATGCAGATGTGGTAAGAGGTCCAGCTTTTGCTGAATTAGATGATTACATACCAGATCATGTTGCCTGTTGGTTTAAAAGAGAGAATTTTCCTGATAATTTAAAATTAAACACTTTAACTACCGGTAATTTGATTTTAAGAACTTCTTCATTGCAAAAATACAATGTGTGGTTTGATAATAGATTTAATAAAACAGGTTCGGAAGATTCAAACTTTGGAATTCAATTATTAAAGAATGGTGCAACGATATACTGGTCGGCAAAAGCTATAGTATATGAAACAATTCCTGAAAATAGAGCAAACATTAAATGGTTGATAATTCGTAATTATAGAGTAGCAAGCACATATTCTTATCTGTTAAAAACAGAAAAGCGATATTTAAAACTACTGAAAAAAGTAATTGTAAGTTTTATGTATGTCATTTTTGGATTTTGCACTTTAATTTTAATGATAATTCCAATTAAATTGAGATACTGGGGAATTCTTAAACTTTCCGAAGGGGTTGGTGGATTGTCAGGATTAGTTAGTATTTTATACAACGAGTATAAATAATTTTAATCATTGATATGAAAATAAATAGAAATGAATTTGAAATGATGATATCTATTTTAATACATGACAAAAGAGATGAATAAATTAATAATAAATGCTGATGATTTTGGAAAAAATAAAGAAGTGAGTTATGCTATAATGTCTGCAATGGAATTAAATATCTGTACTGATTCAACACTATTGGTGAATTTTGAAAATTCAGAAGATGCAGCTAAACTGGCAATATCAAATAATAGAAAAGATAAGATAGGTATTCATTTAAATCTGACAGAAGGGAATCCATTGACAACAAGAATAAGAAATGAAAGTCGTTTTTGTAACTGTGATGGAATATTTCACTTTAAAAAAAATAAAAGAATTGTATCTCTTTCAACATCTGAAAAGAAAGCTGTTTACGAAGAGCTTACCAGCCAAATTAAACTCTGCAGGAAACTGGGTATTCCAATATCTCATGCAGATTCCCATAATCATATTCACGAAGAACCAGGACTTTTGGTATTGATTCTTGCTATTTTGAAAAAAGAAAATATCCCTTTTCTTAGGATTACCAATAATATAGGGGAAACGTCATTTCAAAACAGAATATATCGGAATTCATATAATCAAATTTTGAGGGTTTTCAATCTTGCCGGCACCGATTATTTTGGTGGGACTTATGATTTGAGTCATTATAAAAAGCAAATTAAAAAAAACTCTATTATTGAACTCATGATTCATCCTGGTTTCATACGGGATAATCAAATCTTTGATGACTATTCGAAAGAAAACCTTAGTATTCTCTTACCAGAAATAATTAAAGATTATAAACTCTTGTCTTATTATCAATTAATAAAATGATGACTCACTAAATATATTGATGAGTTTATTTATTAGAAAATTTGAGAAATGAAAAAGAAATTATTAGTGTTTCATCCTGCCTTAGCACCTTATCGAATTGATTTATTTAATAGTTTAAATGAAGAGTTTGAGGCGAACATATATTTCTTTCGTAAAAACCTGACCAGCCAAATATTTGATACAAATAAACTTGAAAAACAATTAAACTTTACGCCAAAATACCTGACTTCCGGTTTTAATTTTTCGTACAAAAACAGAATGATCCGGTTTGGCGTTTTACTAAAGATTGTATTGCATAACCCCGATATAATACTATGCTCTGAGTTTAATATAATGACATTTTTAGTTGTTTTATTTTCAAAGATATTCTTTCCTAAAACTAAGCTATACAGTCTTTGCGATGATAGCATAGATGTTGCGAAAAATACAGTCAATTCACGAAGTATTGGAAGGTTATTATGTTTGAAGTTGCTAAATGGTATTATTTTGGGCAATGAAGATGCCGAAGAGTGGTACAATAAACACTTCCCAAAAATTAAAACAGTTGTATTTCCAATCATACAAAAAGAAGAGAGAATTATATCGATACTAAATGATGCAAAAAACATTTCATTGGAATATCAAAAACAATACAAACTTGAAAATAAAAAAATTCTGTTATTTGTCGGTAGGCTCGTAAAAGCCAAAAATCTGAAGTTTCTTTTAGAAGTTTACTCCGTTTATATCTCAAAAAATAAGGAGTCGGTATTAATTTTAGTCGGTGATGGAGAAATTAAAAAAGAACTATTGACAATAGTTGATCAACTGGAAATGAAAGAAAATGTAATCTTTGCCGGTCGTTACGAAAACGAAGCACTTTATGCATGGTATCGATTAGCAGACTTTTTTATCCTTCCCAGTATTTCTGAAACATTCGGAGCAGTTGTAAATGAATCATTAATTGCAGGAGTTCCTGTGATTTGTTCAAATTTAGCGGGAGCGTCATGTCTTATTAATATCAAAAATGGAAAGACGTTTAATCCCAATGACAAAGAAGAATTACTCTCAATTTTTAATGAACTATTATTAAAGAAAATGCCAACTAAAATAAATTATTCATTGACAGATTCTTTGATGCCCTATACATTTAATCAAAGAACATTCAAGTTGATGCCTTTTTTGAAAGCAGATTCAATTGAAAAGTAAACAAGAAAAATTATTTCCGTAAAACAATCAGCTAAAAATATTTGAATGAAATTATTATACTCATTTGACTGTTTTGATACTCAAATACATTTTAAACTATGCGTTATTATTATTTTAATCCTTTTAGTAAAAAATGCTATTTCCCTGAAGGTTTTTATAATTACCCCATATTTACAACGTTTTATAAGCCATATAAAAATACTGCAAAGATAATGTGGAAAATTTGGAAAAATTCAGTATTTATTCGTAATCTCTTTTATACAGATCACCCTGAAAATATTTTACCAATTAAGCAAATAGGCAAATACGTATCAACGGAATCAATTCTCGCTTTCAATCTTGGTACAACTGGAATTGAACAAAAAATAACTGTTTTAGGATTTGATAAATTGACAAAAGCTTCTTTTTTTATTAAATATGCAACAAGTAAAGTCTCGCGTCAGAATGTATCGAACGAAGGTGAAGTGTTAAATCAAATATCGCATTTGCCTTTTATACCTATTTTGCAGTTATTTGTAAAAGATGAAAAAAATTTTACATTGATCAAAACATCCGTTTTGAAAGGAAATAAAATGAAACAACAGCCTTTAAATAGTCGAGTTTTGAAAATGCTTTTTACATTGTCAACACAAAAAATTAAGAGTTGTAGAAACTATGAATCAGACTTACAAACTTGTTTTGCTCATGGAGATTTGACTCCGTGGAACATGTTGGAGGATGAAGGGACTGTTCGAATATTCGATTGGGAAATGGCTGGTCAGTATCCATTAGGGTACGATTTATTTACGTATATTTTTCAATATGAGTTCTTAGTAAATGAAAAAACACGATTTGAATTTTTATTAAATAAGAATTTTGAAATGATTAATCAGTATTTCAATAACTTTCAGATTGTGGATTGGATGCCTTATTTGCACGAATTTTCAAAGTTGAAATATAAACTGGAATTTGAAAAGAATAATTTCGATTTAATTCAATCTTATATGAAATTAATTAAGTTTGCTTGCAATTACAAACTGATAAAAAAAGCAAGCTAACTTATAAGTCGGAAAAAATAAGCAATATAATATTATTTTCGTACTAGAATGGCAAATTGTTGGCTTACAAAAAGAAATCTTTGATCAAAAAAGCAAATCGTTAGTCAATTAAAAGTAAATTATTGATCAAAAATAGATTTTTTTGTCAAAAACAGACCATTGTAATACAACAATAGTCTATTGTAATGCAACAATAAGCAATTGTTGATTGAGAAAAATATACAAACAATAGAAAACGAATTTAGATATTATATTGTTTTAAGTACATGTACATGAAAGAAATAGTCATCATAACTAAATTATTGCCTCAATATAGAGGTGAATTCTTTTCCTTATTAAAAGATGAATTACTGAAGAATGATATTGTATTAGAAGTAATTTACGGAAAAGATAAAAACATTAAAGCATTAAAAAATGATGAAGTTGAGTTGGAGTGGGCTAAATACATTCCAAATAAAACGTTTAAATTTTTTAATGCAGAATTAATCTGGCAACCTTGTTTGATGGAAATCAAGGACAAAGATTTAGTAATTGTTGAAAATGCAAACAAGTTGTTGCTCAATTATTATTTGATATTCGCACGCAAATTCTCGAAATATAAATTAGCTTATTGGGGACATGGTAGAAATTTGCAAGAGAATGTAAATAGTTGGCAAAATAAATTTAAGTATCTGTTTCTTAATAAATGTGATTGGTGGTTTGGTTATACCAACGGGACTAAAATTTTTTTAGTTAAGAGAAATTTTCCAGTAAATAAAATTACCGTTGTTCAGAATGCTATTAATACCCTTAGCATTAAAAAGTATTATTCCGAATTTAAAAAAAATGAAATAAACGAACTTCGAAAAGAACTGGGGATTAACAGCAATACGATTGCCATTTTTTGTGGAGCAATGTATCCCGGTAAAGACTTAGATTTTATATTAGAGACTTGTTACAGAGTCAAACAGGAAATTCCTGATTTTCACATGATTTTTATTGGTTCAGGTATTGAAGCAATAAAAGTAATTAATGCGTCAAAATTAAATAACTGGATACATTATGTTGGATCAAAATTCGAAAAGGAACGTGTGAAATACTTTAAAATCGCTCAAATTCAGTTAATGCCTTATTATTTGGGACTTGGATTGTTGGACTCCTTTGCATTGGAAACTCCGATAATAACTACTTCAAATCCCTTTCATGGACCCGAAATAGAATATCTTGTAAACGGAGAAAATGGTTTTATTACGAATAACAATATGGATGATTATGTTTCAAAAGTTGTTGAAGTTTTAAAAACTAAAAGTTATGTTGATTTAATAGAAGGTTGTCGATTAATGGCAAAAAAAATAACTCTTGAAGAAATGGTCGGAAATTTCAAAGACGGAGTATTATCATGTTTAATTAGTTAGTTGCAAAGCAATCATTAAAAAAACAGGATAATCAGATATTAGTTTCTCTGACATATGACGTAAATTCCAAAAAAAAATTTAGAAATCAATGGAAAAACATAAAAACATACTTTTTATACTTCACTTTCCACCACCGGTTCACGGTTCTTCAATTGTAGGATTGTCTATTAAGAATAGCATACTCATTAACAATGCATTTGAATGTAGATACATTAATCTTCTGGTATCACGTTCAATAAATGAAACCGGTAAAACCGGCATTTTGAAGATAATACGATTTGTTGGTGTTTGGTTTCAATTGTTGTTTGAAATAATCAGGAAGAAACCTGATGTTTGTTATCTGGCTTTAACTGCAACAGGAGCCGCGTTTTATAAAGATGTATTGTTAATTGCGCTGTTGCGACTCTTTAGCATCAAGAGGGTATATCATTTGCACAATAAAGGCGTAAGTCAGAATCAATCAAATAAAATAAAAAGATCGCTTTACAGCTTTGTGTTTAAAAATGCTGATATTATTCTCCTGTCAAAATATTTATATAAAGATATTGAAACTTTTGTACCAGAATCCAAGGTATTTATTTGTCCAAATGGGATTAGTGATACAACCGTCAATTTACAAACTCAAATATATCTAAAACAAGAGCCTGTTAAGATTCTTTTTTTATCGAATTTAATAGAGTCAAAGGGTGTTTTTGTACTATTAGATGCCTGTTTCATTTTAATGCAAAACGGGATTGATTTTGAATGTGAATTTGTCGGCGCAGAAGGAGATTTAGATACTAATCAATTTAATGAAAAAGTCAAACAAAACCAATTAACACTAAAAGTAAAGTATTTGGGGAAAGTATATGGAGATAAAAAGCAAGAGATATTTGCCAATGCAGATATTTTCGCATTCCCTACTTATTATTCGAATGAATGTTTCCCGTTGGTTCTTCTGGAAGCAATGAGTGCCGGTTTACCTGTTATTTCAACAATGGAAGGAGGTATACCGGATATTGTTGAAGAAGGTGTCACTGGATTTTTAGTTCAACAAATGAGCGTAGAAAATTTGGCAGACAAATTAGGGTTATTAATTAAAAGTAAAGCCTTGCGTAAACAGATGGGAAATTCAGGTAGAAAGAAATATGAAAATGAGTTTAAGCTCCAAATATTTGAGCACCGGTTAATCGAAATTCTGAAACAAGTAAATGAGGGAAAATAATTAAGTTGTCACGAATTATTTTAATCGGCTTTAAAAATGGGCATGATGATATACGTGAGAATATTATTGTATTAATAAAATGACAATTACTATTTATGTTAAAAAACTACACACTCTTTGATCAACCCTTGCATACTATTGAGAAATCAAAAGTACTGATAAATACACTTAATGCTCATTCTTATAATACGGCGCAAAAAGATAAAGTTTTTAAAAATTCTCTTTTTCAAAGTGATGTGCTTTTACCCGATGGCATAAGTGTCGTTTTGGCTAGAAGAATTTTAACAGGTGAGAAATTAAAAAAGATAGCAGGGAATGATTTGTTTTTTTATGAAATGAAAAGGTTGGATTTAATTGGAGGGAAATGCTTCTTTTTAGGAAGTACAGATAAAACTATAGAAATGATCAGGCAAAGAGCTTCAAAGGAGTATCCAAAAGTGAAAGTCTATGGGTACTCACCTCCTTATAAACCTGAATTTAGCGAAGAGGAAACGAGTAAGATGATTGAAGCTGTAAATGCTGTAGAACCAGAAGTTTTGTTTGTAGGAATGACTGCTCCAAAACAGGAAAAATGGGCATACACGAATTTTGATCAATTAATGGTTGGTCATGTTTGTTGCATTGGAGCTGTTTTTGATTTTTATGCCGGTAAGGTTAATCGTGCACCAAACTGGTTGATAAAAATTGGAATGGAATGGTCTTATCGTTTGATAAAGGAACCACGCCGTATGTGGCGGAGATATTTAATTGGCAATGCAAAGTTTATCGGATATGTCATAATGGAGAAAATTAGAAATTAATCCGTTATTGATCGTATTTCCAATTTTAATGAATGCTACTGATATTTTTTATTGAAATAATTCCGGATTAGAAATTATTTGATAAAGTTCTCAACAATTTTATATCTATACTTTGTCGGAATATTTATCTACTATTAAATTTATGTTTTATGGAAACTGACGAAACCGAACTGAAATACTTATACTTGGGTTTTGACTTGATTGTCATGAATATAACTATATTAATTTTATATTCGTTAAAATTATTTTATCCGGAAAAAAACTTTCCTGATAAAAGCTTTTTTCTCTTACTCTCAAATATGTCTTATGTGATAACTTATTCCGTATTTTCGGTTCGAAATCTGTATTTACACGATGATTTTTCAAACAGGATCAAACGAATTACGAACCGGACCTTGATTTTTTTAGTATTATCGTTTATATTCTCCCAACTTTTTCTTCCGATAAATTATTCTCATGTTTTTTTATTAGCATGTGCCGTTTCTTTTTATTTGGCAGAATTATTATTCTATTATTTTTTATATAAATATTTAAAATTCAGACGGTCCAGAGGTTATTTTATTCATAGGGTACTTATTATAGGTCTGAATGATATGAGTATTTTTCTTCGTCATTTATTAAATAATAATCCTACTCTAGGGTATTTATTTGTTGGTTATGTGTCTGAAAAACTAGATGAAGATAAAGATGTTCTGGGGCGAGTTGATGAATTGGACCGTTTAGTTTCGGATCATCAAATTGATTTTCTCTTTGTAACAAACTCCGCTTTCAATGATATAAAAAGGAGCAAAGAATTACTGGCAACTTGTAATAAAATTGGTGTCAGATTGAGATTTGTTCCTGAAAATCAATATTGGTTCAAGACTAAAATGAATTTGGAATCGGTAGGTTCTTTGACTGTTTTCAATCCACAGGAAATTCCTTTGGATGATTTGCAGGCACGTTTTATCAAAAGAGTTTTCGATATATTCTTTTCGACAATGGTTATCGTATTTATAATCAGCTGGCTATTTCCAATATTAAGCATTATAATTAAACTGAATTCAAAGGGACCTGTATTCTTTAAACAATATCGTACAGGAATAAATAATAAAACATTTACATGTTTGAAATTCAGAAGTATGAGTATGAATAAGGAGGCAGATGATAAACAAGCTTCTTCGAATGATAGTCGAATTACTTCAGTTGGTCACTTTCTTCGTAAATCAAATTTAGACGAATTTCCTCAATTCTTCAATGTGTTTTTAGGTCAAATGTCTGTTGTTGGCCCTCGTCCGCATATGTTGAAACATACCGAACAGTATTCGGCTTTAATTGAATATTATCGTGTTCGACATTATGTGAAACCTGGTATTACGGGTTGGGCACAGGTTAACGGTTATAGAGGAGAAACAGATGAATTATGGAAAATGGAGAAACGGGTTGAATATGATATGTTTTACCTTGAAAACTGGAACTTCTGGTGGGATGTCAGAATCATTTTTATGACTTTTTTTGGGAAAAATGCACTTAAGAATGCAGGATAATAAATAAGATAAACTTGAAATATGAAACTGTTTATTGAGGTTAAATCAATGAACAATTTATTTCCTATATACTCTGAATTTCATACTGCTGCAAATTTGTTCCTTTCTATTTGGATAGTCCTTTTATCGATTATTACCTGATATTATTTTCCTGACATCGATTATCTGATTGTCCTTTGTTATTTTTAAAATATAAACTCCTGTTGACAGATTCTTTGTATTTATATCCGTTTTACTATTGAATAATGATTGTTCAATTATTTGTTGCCCATTCAAATTATAAATGAAAACCTTTTCGTTGACAGGAGTTGATGAAATCTCAATCGAAAGTTGACCGTAAAAGGGGTTTGGATATACATTATAATTATCATTTGAATCGACTGGAATTGTTTCAGTAGTTACTCCCTGAGCCCTGCCAATTATTGTTGAAGGAAGAATAGACGAATTTAAATTCGGATTATATGTATTTGTACTCCATCCTGTAATAACTCCGCAATTTCCTGCATTATACAGGTTGTTCAATACTCCTGAATAATGTGTCCAGTTAATCTGATTATTTTGAACCGTAATATTGTTGCATGGATCAGTTGAGCATTGATTATAAACTGAAATTCCAACACCACTAACTGTAGTTTGTTGAGAGTAAAATATATTATTACTTACTGTTATATCATGCCCACCCGCTACTTCTATGCCTTCATTTCCTGTATTTACACAAATGTTGTTTTGAAAGAGTTGATAGGAACCGCCATTATCACCCGCCAACATTCCTCCTCCAGTTGTCGAAGGACCACCACCACGTAACCAGTTTCCAATAACTTGTATCGGATCACTGATAGTTCCATTTGTTTTAAATAAATTTACCAAATCTTCCGGATTACTTTGCCCGGAGATGTTATCACATGTATTATAATTTATACGATTGCCTGTACCTGATACAGAATTAAACTGCACCATCTGTCCACGGGGAAAAGGACCTTGTACGTTCTGTATATCGTTGTATGTGACACTTATTCCACTACCGGTACAAACATAAACACCACTTGAGATATTTGCCATTGAACAATTCGTAATTGTAATGTTAGTACAATGATCCATGTCTATCCCATTACCTGTTGATGGTCCTAATTTACAATCCACGATTGTGATATTAGAACAGTTGATTAAAGTAATACAATGACCTGTTGTATTCGTGATTTGTAATTTACTGATAGTAGCATTGTTTACTCCATTCCATACTATTGGAGCTGAAACTACATAGGGTCCGGTATAATGGGTTCCTTGTCCAAAAGTAAAACAATGAAATATAATGGTTGATATTCCAATTAATAAGATGTGTTTTTTCATAATCAAATAATCGTAGTGATTTCTGTGACAAATGTATGTATAAGTATTTAATATATAGGCGTATATCGATCTATGGCAAATTATTTTACAGCTGTAGCATTATTTATTTATACTATAAACCAGAATTTCTATGCTCAGATTCAAAGAGATGTATTTAGAATCATGTCTTAATTAAGTGTAATAATCATCAACTTAGCATTTTGAGATGAAATTAACAAAATTGTAATTCTTTGATAACTTCTAGTCGATATAATTACTGTGACTTTTTCAAGATTTATGACTACAACATAAAAAATTTATTTTGTTTGTATATACATTCATAGCAATAATTGTATGTTTGAATTGTGAAATTGAGCTTATAATCAATAAATAAATTGATTTAATTATCTGATAAATTAGTATAGTTTAACAGAAATGTTGGAATTTTGGTCTCAGTAAATCATTTACAATGGATAATGTATGACAACGTACTAAATTATAATTAATAATATTCTGATAATTGTCTAATAAAATGTCTTAAAATGCTGTTTTATAGTGATTAGATTAATTTACATTCTGTTTTAATTTTCCTTGTATCAATTTTACTTTAACCAATTAGGTTGTTCATTGAATAAGTTCCCAAACTCAGACTACTTTTTTCAATTTCAATATTGTTGATATTTCTCGATTGTTCAATTATTTTAGTTCCTTTTAAATCAGAGTTAATTATTAATCCGATATTGGGTGTTGTTGTCTTTACAACTATGGAGTGATCAAAACCTGAATTTGGATAATCTCTATAATTCATTGGTTTTGGAGTTGAACCAGGAATACTGTCATACTGTATTCTGCCGATTATTTTAGTAGGAAGAATTGACGAATTTAAATTTGGGTTATATGTATTTGTGCTCCATCCTGCTATAAGTCCTGATTTTCCGGCATTATACAGGTTGTTTAATACACCTGAATGATGGGTCCAGTTAATTTGATTCTTTTTAACTGTGATGTTGTAACATGGATCAGTACATTGATTATAAACTGAAATTCCGACACCACTGACTGCAGTTTTTTTGGAGTATATGATATTATTATTTACTGTAATGTCATGTCCGCCAGCCACTTCTATACCTTCATTTCCTGTATTTACACAAATATTATCTTCAAGGAGTTGATAGGAACCACCATTATCACCTGCCAACATTCCACCACCAGTTTTCGAAGGCCCACCACCACGTAACCAATTTCCAATCACCTGTATCGGATCACTGATAGTTCCATTTGATTTGAATAAGTTTATCAGATCTTCGGGATTACTTTGACCGGATATATTATCGCAGGTATTATAATTTATACGATTTCCCGTTCCTGAAACAGAATTAAACTGCACCATTTGTCCTCTTGGAAAAGAACCATTTACGTTTTGTATATCATTGTATGTGACACTTATTCCACTTCCAATCGATATATAAACCCCGCTTGCAATGTTTGCCATTGAACAGTTCGTAATGGTAATGTTTGTACAATGATCCATGTCTACCCCATTGCCTGTTGATGGTCCCAGTTTGCAATCTTCAATAGTGATATTGGAACAGTTGATTAAAGAAATACAATGACCTGTTGTATTCGTGATTTGCAATTTGCTGATAGTAGCATTGTTTATTCCAGTCCACACAATAGGAGCTGATTGTATGTATGAACCAGCATATGTCGAACCTTGCCCGTAAACGACACCTTGTATTATAAAAATAAATACATTGATTAACAGGGATGTTCTTTTAATTGTTATCATTTTGTATTTTTGAATAACATATCCGTAAAATCACAACATCTTGAAATTTAATTGTTTAGATGTGATTATTTGACTTTAATAATTGAATTGCTCCTTTTACGTCTTAGACTATCCCAATTCATTAAAAGAGATGACTTATATTAAAATACTTTCAAAATCAAATAACTACGTTAGATACATAGAATCTACCGTCGTTTTGTAAAGTACATATTTTTTATAAGTACATTTTTCAAACAAGTAAACATAATTCCCTCTTTATTAAAAATACAGAGGAAAGTATTTATCTTTCAAAAATAACAAGATTAAATAACCATGGAAATGGAATTTTCCCATGATAGGGAATCATTTTAAACGGATAATTAGAATTGAAGTCTACTGTATTTTTAAATAAAAGACTGTTTAATCCAGAATCCAGCTAAAAAAGATTAATGATATTCTGGCATTTGAGATTATCCTAATCTAATTTCATTATATTGAATAGGTGAAATAATTACAGATACATAAAAATCTATCTTTGTTTTTGTGAAGTACATATTCTTAAAAAAGTACATTCTTCAAACAAGTAATTATAGTTCCCTCTTTACTAAAAATATAAAGGAAAGTATTTATCTTTCAAAAATAATAAAATTGTAATATTATGGAAATGGAAATTTTCCATGAAGGGGAATATTATATTCAAAAAGAATCATTTTTATATAATATTCTTTTTATTGCCGGTTCTTAACTTCTAACTAATAATTGAAATTATTTACATTTTATTCAGAATGAGTAAAGAGAATTGTAGTAGATAACCTGATTACTTATAAGTTTAGTACGTTTCATTGATGATAAAACAACCATAAAACAGTGTCAACATCAATTCCGATGGCGTAATATTAAACAAAAAAACTGATATACATTTTTATAAAATACCAATTTATTGTTTTTTCAAGAAACATTAATCAATTTTATAAACTTTAATTTGATTCAATCTGAAGTTAAGCTGTTTAAAATCAATTAATAAAACGTGTTTTAGACTCATGTTTTAAGGAATAAAGACCTATTCTAAATGAGTAATTATTTTAAGTCAATTGTTTTCTTCCATTGCAGGTAACCTACTACTGACATTAATGTATAAATAATAAATAAGATAACTGTCGGATATAACCCTTTATAAATGTAAAGTCCTACACATAGACCATCTGCCACTATCCACACAAACCAGTTTTCAATTAATTTACGCGCTAACATCCATGTGCCGATAATGCTTAGTGCACCTACCAGTGAGTCGGCCTTCGGAATGGTGGAATCGGTGAATTTACTCAATACCAGATAATATACAATATAAATTAAACCAGTGGCAATGATAAGTTTCAGAGACAACCACTTCGTAATTTGAGATGTCTGTAATTCTTTATTACTTCCCTGTTTCCCGTGTTTCCAAATTATCCAACCATAAATACTTATAATCACATAATAAAATTGAAGACTCATGTCGGCGTAGAACTTTGTTTGAAAGAATATTACAATATAGAATATCGAAGATATAATTCCAAAAAACCACAAACTAACTTTTTCTTTTATGGATAAGTATAAATAAATCAAACTGAGTATGGCACCGACAATCTCAACCCAATGATCTTTTAAGTAATTAAAATATAAGGTATGATTCATAATTATGGCATTCGTTTAGCATTTCTAAAGAAAGGTATTAAACTAAATCAGACACAACAGGACACAAAAAATAAATCTATTGTGAACTATTGTGTCTGTTGTGGTTTGTCTCTTTTGAGGCAAAGTAGCGTTCGGTTAATTCCGGACTACTCTCAACTATTTGAGTATTTTCTCGTAAGCCCCGGGAGTATGTAAAATCTGAATAGCTTTCTGTAACGATTCGTTATCGGCATCCATGATTTGGTAATACTCGTTCATTTCCCATAAATCACGAGCCACTAATGCTTTGAATTGAAGTTTAATAAGAGGTTTAGAAATAGCATATTGTGTAGAGTCCACCTTAATTCCTTCCTTTTTAGCCGAACTGATTAACTGATTCAAAAACAATTCATCAACTTCATATTCCTTTTTGAATTTATCGAAAGTAGGATAATTCTTTTTTAGTTCTGCACGGTTTTTATCTATATATTGCACACAAACTTTGTTCACAACACCGCTTGCTACAATTCTTCTATGAAAATCGGTAAAACGGGTAGTGTCGAGAGGAACAAATATGTCAGGCATAATACCACCACCACCATAAACAGTTCGTTTTAAATTAAGAGTCTGGTAACGTAATGAATCCGGGAAGTGAATGCTGTCTGCATGTAAGAATTCGCCTTTTTTGAAACGATCGGATAAGTCCATTTCATATTTATCATAACCGCCTTTGTAAGATTTTTGAATACAACGGCCGGTTGGAGTATAATAGCGTGCAACAGTAAGCCTTAACATCGATCCGTCAATCAACGGATACTGACGTTGTACCAACCCTTTACCAAAAGTGCGGCGGCCTACAATGATAGCCCTGTCCCAATCCTGCAATGCCCCTGAAACAATTTCACTTGCCGAAGCAGAATACTCATCTACCAATACAATTAACTTCCCTGTTTCAAAATTACCGGCTGTTGTTGATTCGGCAACAGTCTTAGGTTGATTTAATCCCTGGGTATAAACGATAAGTTTATTTGTTGTCAGAAATTCATCTGCCAACTGTATGGCAGCATTCAAATAACCTCCACCATTGCCCTGCAGACTTAGAATAAGTTTAGTCATTCCTTTTTCTTTCAGTGAGCTTAGTGCTTTTTCAAATTCCTGTACAGTAGAATTACCAAAATTATTTATTTTGATATACCCTATGTCTTTCCCAATCATATAACTGGCATCAACGCTGTAAAGTGGAATTTTATCACGTATAATTTTAAATTCCATTAATTCTTTCTTTCCACCACGTAGAATCTTAACGATTACTTCAGTTCCTTTTGGTCCGCGTAATCGTTTGAAAATATCGGAATTCTGAATCTTCTTCCCATTGACTGTTCCTGCAACCAATTCATTATTGATATATAGAATCCGGTCACCCGGCATGACTCCTACTTTCTCTGCAGGACAACCGGATATAGTCTGGATAACTAACAGCGTATCTTCCATCATTTGAAACTGAATACCTACACCTTCGAAGCTCCCTTCAAGTGGTTCATTAACGCGGTCAATTTCTTCTTTTGGAATATATAACGAGTGCGGATCTAATTCTTTTAATATGGCCTCCAGTGTATTTTCAACTATCTTTTTGTCATTAATACTGTCAACATATAAATTGGAAATTGCTGTAAGTGCATTTGTAAGTTTACGCTGTTGCATCGACGAGAACCCTTGTGAGAAAAGAACCGGTGTTAGAGCAATAAACAGGAGGGAGAAAATAATTTTCTTCATTTTAATGTTAATATTTATTCGAAGGGCAAAGATACTAAAAAAACGTATGGTGTTGACTTCCTTTATAATTAATAAAGGGAAAGGATTACTCTTTTAACAGTCTCCTTCTGTTGAAAATGATGATTTGATTCGTGTTCGTTTTCTTTTCATCTTTAGTTTCATGAATTTTCTGTGTCATGTTACTTTAAATAAATACAGTTCATTATGTTTTTCTACTTCTCCGGTAATACAAACTCCAGCTTACCTGTTCACGCTTGATTCTCATTCGATCAGGAACTTTGTTTCAATGTACGTTTAAAGAACATATTATAAATATAATCAAGTTCATACAATTGAACTGCTAATTAGGATAAATAAAAATATATTGAAAAAGCATTAAGACTTTTGATATTATTTAATGGAAAATTGAATATCTTATTTTAAATTAAAGAAAAGCAGAGGAGGGATGAATTTTTACTGTTTTATTGAATAGGGTGGTAGAATTAAAGTATTTTCTCCTTGTTTTTCCCTTATTTCGTTCTTACTTCAGAGGGGGTTGCCATAGGGTTGCCATAGGTAAACCTATCTGAACCCTATGGCAACCCTATGGCAACCCTTAACAAAGTCTATCCATACAGAGAACGAACCACGGAGTAAATATAGTTCAAAACAGTACCCAAAAAGACTCCGGTTGAGCTCAATCATCCGGAGTCCTTCAGTATGGATTTTGAATCAATAACACAATGTGTTTTTGCATAGTTCTATGATGCTTAATGTAGTGTTAAAATGAATATATGAAATGCAACATTAAATTGGTCCA
>TBL_comb47_HYPODRAFT_10000992_pt1 | contig 37419 bp, 20 predicted proteins | sample TroBogypolimnion_40_FD_10682 | JGI IMG/M metagenome (IMG submission 10682)
CATTACTAAACGACCAACTGAATTATAAATTTCCACTTCGGCAGAAACATTTACAAACAGGTTGTGTGCTCTAACCGTAACAACAGAGTTTTCAGATACATTTCTTATTTCGGTGCTTGGATCAACGACTATGTTAGCTGTAATAGTATTGTCTTTTGTTGCTACAAAAGTATAAGAAGCACTGGTTGAGAGTATTCCACTTGCATCTGTCCAGTTTGAAAAAAGTTTGCCATTATAAGGAGTGGCACCAATTGTTACACTGCTTCCATAATCATAAGTACCTGCACCGGTTACTGAACTTGTGCTGGTAGCCGGTTCGTTAATATTCACTGTTATTACATTAGATGCATATTCATAAGCTCCAACTGATGGAGTGGCAGCAAGTGAATGACCGGCTTTATCAGTTTTGTTTGTTGTAACTATTCCTTTGGCAGCTAAATAGGAACCTGAACCTATCATCCAACGGGATTGGGCTATTGATGCATCGGTGTTGTATCCGGTAACTGTAGATGGTGAAGTGAACTTTGCTCCTTTGGAAGCATTGGCATTATCGTTTGCTAAGTCTTTAACATTGCCTGTTACAATGGTTGTATTTTCAATAATTTGGTCGGCTCCTCCATTAGCATAATTATTTGCAATCTGAATTCCACCTGCCAATAAAGTAACTGCTCCTGCAGATAAAGTCAAATTGCCTGTTGTACCTATTGATCCATCAACAGAATTGTCAAAGCAAACATTATTAAACACTTTTACGTAAGGATATTGGTAGTTATTGTACTGAATACCTACTTTTAATCCGGCACAACCTGTTTTTGTCCCTTTATTTTCAGCAATTGTACAGTTGATAACAGAATCGGACTGCGAATTAGCAGCTGCATAATTTGTCACTGCACCTGCATTGCCTAAACTATAGGTAGATCCTGTTTTTGGAATAAATATCATGTCGTTATTGTGTACAATGGTATTTTTCAAAGCAGTTGGATAAGTGGCTTGGCAATCAATGGCGATTAAAAGTCCACGCGAGTTGTTTACATCTGTCAATGCAGTTGCACTATAATCAATGGTCACTTGATTGTTACGTACAATACAGTTTTGCATTACATTTCGGGCGGTTGCTGCAGATGCTTTGAGATAGATTAAAGGCACTTGCTGATAATCAAGCTGTGAAGCAGCAGCTGTTAATGTAACTGTATTTTTTTCAAACAAGCAGTTATTCACATTCACATTATTACCAAAGATTTGCATAATAGAACCTTGTGTATATGCCAGGGTTAATGTGTTGGTAACAGTGATATCACTTACTATATTGTTTTGAAATACCACATTTGTTACAGTACTTATCATGTTTGGACCAAAAATATAAGTACCTGTGGTACCTGTGGTGCTTGCAGTTTGTGTTCCTGTAATTTTAAAGCCATCAAAAACACGTACAGCTGCTCTGGCATTGAAATTTAATCCTGTAGCATTTGTTAACGTAAAATTCAAAATCGTTTGATTGCTGAATTCCCAAGGTTCAACGATACCATTCCCATCCAAATCGGTTTTTTGTCTATCCGAAGGCAATGCTTCAGTTCCTGCAAAACCACCATAAAAGTTTCGATCGTTTGTCCACAAAGCAGCACTAAAACTATAAGTACCTGCTTTAACAAAAACATTATCCCCAGCAACACCAAGTGCGTGAGCAGCAGTTATAGTTTTCTTAGCAGTTGCCCAAGAAGTTCCATCGCCTGAATCATCGGCTTTAGAACCATCTACATAAAAATTGGTAGCATTTACACCGGCAGTAATTGCAAGTGTAACTAAAATTGAAGTGAAAATTTTTTTCATGATTTTAAATTTTAATGTTATTAAATAGAGTTATATTGAATCATTCAGTTTGCAAATGTATGTACTATTGTCTGCTAGCTAGTATGAAATTTAGTTGTTATTGGTGTGAAAAATTGTTTGAAAGTGTTTTATGTCAATTAATTGTAAATGGTTTGCTCGTAAAGTATTTATTTGTAGTAAGTTTAATAAAATACAAGCCTTTTGAAAAATTGGAAACATTTAAAGAAAAATACTTTTCTTCTGACTGAACTACTTTTCGTAGAACAACCTTGCCTGAAATTTCCATAATTTCCAAAGTAGCTTTTTGAATAGGTTCAGTAAACTTTATGGTAAGTACATCCTTAGTTGGAACAGGAAATACGTTCATTATATCTTTTTGAGATGTAATGACAGGTATAGCATTTGGACTTACGGGATCTACCGTGATGGCATAATTCCATTTATCCGTCCTGAATGGACAAGCTGTTAAACTATCTTTATTGATAAGATTCGGAATAGCAGTTGATGAATAGGCAAATGCCACATTTACCGGGCTTGTTACAGAGCCGGAAGATACCAACACATCATTGCCATCGAACACAGCAGTGGCTGTAACAAAATTATTATCACTTCCCGCTATCTGGAAATTATTAAGTGCCTGACCGTCGCGGGTAGTAAGACCAGAGCCAATGGAAGCCGGATAGAATTTGATGCGGATTTTAGTTCCTTCCACCGTAAATGATTTCAGCATAGGTCCGGAATATGTAATATTCTGTCCATACAATTTAGCTTCAGCCCAACGAGCCAGGCGTAATCCCACATCTTTTTTATTGCGTGGGTGGATATTACTCAAATCAGCATCAGCCAAATCGAGCGAAACCACCATACCTGTATTAGGGACAGACAGCATATTCGTTTGTTGATCACGTAGATTAGGAGACATGTAAATGTAAGCAGGCATTTGCACATAGTAAAATGGTATATCCCCCTGTCCCCATGATGCACGCCAATCGGCAAGCATGGCACTGCAAAGTTTAGTGTAGTAATTTTCATAATTGGTGGTGCCATTATTCGCTTCACCCTGATACCACAAAAAAGCTTTGAGAGAAAATGGAATGAGTGGCGCAATAACTCCATTATACAATACTGTTGATGCCGTAGCAAAAGCAAGCGAGGGACTTTGATCGAAAGGATCGAGAACTGTACTTTTAAGCACTGGGTCTGAAGCAAGTGATTCACGACTCATCCACGACTGAACAGAAGAACCACCTACTGCCGGAGCTAATAACCCGATCGGAATATTAATATTCGGATTATTGTATAATTCACGGGCAAAATAATACGGAACTGCCGGATAACCTGCAATTGTAGAAGGATTGCAATCAGTCCAATAACTTCCGTTATTTTCATTCGGTACATATTGGGCATTCGCATAAATTGTTGTTTTATTGATACGGATATTCGGATAGTTTGCCGCTGCAATTTCAGTTGCATAATTTAGGACACCCAGTGTATTTGTTCCATTAGGCTGCATAGTGAACCCCATATTAGATTGACCGGTACACAGATATACATCACCAATCAATATATTAGAGAGTGTAACTGTATTGTTCTTTCCAACAAATGTAAGTGTGTGTTTGGTCTGGTTTTGACCCGCAATTGCTTTGGGAGTTTGAATTTTCGTGCTCCATTTACCGGTAACATCGGCAGTTGCAGTAGCAGTTTGACCCCAACTGGCCGAAATTTGAACGATTTCGTTTGGCGGACCCCAACCCCATAATGCTGCCTTAATATCTTGCTGCATCACCATATTACTGCTTAAAACACTTGGCAAAACCAAACTTTGACTGTAAACAGTGGCTGTAAAGCTGGCTTTATATGAACCTTCAACAGTTGTTACTGTAATAATTGCCGTTCCCGGCGAAATGCCAGAAACTACTCCCGTTGAACTGACTGTTGCAACCGAAGTTTTATTGGAACTATAACTAACAGTTGTATTGGTGGCATTAAGTGGTGCAAAAACTGGTACAAGTTGAAGTGGTGTTCCGATAAGTACCATTCCAGATGTACTGCCAAATGAAATTCCGGCAAGAGGAATAGCCACTGAAACCACCGCTGTTGCTTTGAAATTTCCATCCTGTGTTGTGGCGGCAATATTGGCTGTTCCTTTTGCAATCGCCTTTACGAGTCCATTTGCATCCACTGTTGCTATTGCCTCATTATCCGACGACCAAGCAACTGCTTTAATGCTTGCACCTAATGGAGATACAATAGCCGAAAATTGCTTTGTATCATTAATATTGATTGAAGCCGAAGTTGGATTTATCGTAACTCCTGTAACAGCAATTGCTCCGGTCTGAACCGTAACATCTGAAAAGGATGTTTTACTTCCATCTTGCGTTGTAGCGGTAATACGTACTGTCCCTGCATTTTTGGCAGTAACTAAACCGTTCCCATCTACAGCGGCAATATTGGTATCTGCAGAGCTCCAGTTTACAATTTTGTTGGTCGCATCAGCAGGTAAAACCGAAGATGAAAGCTGAACGGTTGAGCCAACAGAAACCAAAGCAGTTGCCGGACTAACCGAAACACTTGCTACCGGAATGCCCATGGTTATGACTACATCGTCAATCCACACCGAAACTCCGGCAGGCAGTTTTCCCATACGGAAGCTAAAAATGACACGGTTATCCGATTGATTTATAAGCGTCGAGGTAGTGAATGAATACGTTTGAGCTGTAGTATTTAACAAAATGGTTTGCTCTGGCAAATAATTGGTAACACCCCAATTAGTCATTCCTACACCAATAGAAGTTGCCATTGAACTTTTAGCGGTGAATGAAACGGTATAATTTTTATCTTTAACACCCGCAAAAAGCCATGCTAATTGTTGGTCAGTTGAAAGATTGTTATGAGTTGCTCCATTTGAAACCATAGTATATTTCAGGGATTTTGTTCCTGAAATTTTATCTGCACCACTATCAAATATTATGGCTGCAGTATCGGTCACCGAAGTCAGTTTCAATTTTGTCCAACCAGCATAATACTGGTTTTCGGCAGCTGTTGAAGTTCCCGAAGTACGGAAATTATAGCTGTAACCTCCGGGAGTATATATTGCATTATTCATCAGCGTTTCAAAATCGCCGTTACATAAGTTTGTATTTGTCAATGGATTTTTCTCTATTACAGTAATTTCATCAAACCAAATGGTTGTACCTGTAGGTACATTCCCATAATAAAACGCAAACTTGCAAAGCCCTGTAAGAGCCGTTGTGGATATATCGTAAGAAAAAGTCTGTGTGTTGGTTGTAAGATTGAACATTGGAGAACTTGCTAACCAACCAAAGTTACTGAATGATTGCACCAAAAGACCCTGAATAGCACAACCAACAGAAGCTTTGGCTTTAAACGTTACCGTAAACGTTGCAGCTTTGGGAAGTATCAGCATTTGGTATAATCCCTGCGAAGTGATGCTAGTTCCGGTAGCTCCTGTTACAATTTTTGCGGAATTCAAGCCCGAAATAGGTGTAACATTATCAATAGAATAGGTTTGAGTACCTGATGCAGTCCACCAACTGGTGGCGGTAGCAGTTCCAAGCTCAAAATCACCATTGCTTATTATATTACCTGCAAATAAAAATCCCGAAATAATAAGTGTAGTGAATAATGTGTATAATTTTCTCATTTTCGATGTCATTTTAATTTTTGATTATTTTAAACGATTTAGATTTACTGTTGGATTTTAAATTGAGTATATAAATACCACTATCACAATTTGTTGTTTCAATATTATTGAGTCCCTGATTTAGAAATTTTTGAGTACTAAAAACACATTTCCCAATCGTATCAATGACAGAAATTGAATAATTATCGGCAGATTGTATGTTTAGTTTTATTGTTTTGCCAGAAAAAGATTGAAATGAAATCCCCTTTAGTTCTGACACATTTCGAACCCCATTTTGCGTATCAACCACCATATTAGCAATAGGATAAGCGCCGTTCGATTTGCGATTCTGATTGGCTAATTTCAGTGGTGAGTAGTAATTGTCACTATCCGTAATCAGCACTTCGAGTGAATAAGTTCCAAGATTAATATTCTGCGGCAAAGTAAATGTTTCGTCAACAGCAAATGGCGTATCTACAGATGTAGAAAAATTATATGTGGGCAACAAAGTGCGTAGATTTAAATTCGAAGGTGTTTCCCAAATTAAAGTGCCTGTAGTGGGATGAACCAGCCTGTATTTCACCAACCAGTTTCGATAGGCAGGAGCAACACCTATATTCGACCAATTTGCTACTAAACGTACTGATTGACCCGGAACAAATACAGTTGGAGTAGTTACATCGCGTAAAATATACCTGTAACCCGATGTCTTTACGGAGTTGACTATTGCAATTTGTGCATCTGTGGTCATGGTACTCCACGACAGATTTGAACCAAAATTTCCATTTCCAATACCGGAAATATGATAATCTATGACCTGTTGCAATCCAAGCGAGTAAGTCATCCCAGTATTTCCGTAGCCCTCGATAATTACCGGAGCTGTTTTCCAGCGATCTTTGGCTAATGGCCATGCGGCAGAACTGGTTGAAGATACATTGTTGAATCCTGAATTGCACCAAGAATCCCGTCTCCAGCCAATCGGATATTTAAGTCCTGTTTTTGACATGGCATATTGCAATCCTCCAACATTGTCGCTCATCATTATGAGTTGCTTATCAGGGAATGCCTTAACAAATATATCAATGATATGTTGAATAGTGGCAGTAGTAATTCCGGTTAAAGGAGAAGGTTGTGTTTCGAAGCCTGATAAGTGCCATTCACCCCAATTGCCATAGGTCCGAATCTCTATAAAACCAATACGTGGGTCTTTGTTGAAAGCTCTACCCAGATTTGCAACCAGTGAATCGTGTCGTTCGATAAAATAGGCATTGTTCCAATCTGGCATCCAGCATTTTTTGTTGTTACTGTACCACGACTTCATTTTTGCATCAAGATAGGCAGGATAAGCATGATCCACACCTTCTACTACACAACGGAATGCCAGTCCGAAAGTACCACGTCCATCTGGGTCGGCATAAGCGGCAGCAGCTTCGTTATATAGTGACGAGAAATTATAAACTCCTTCGGAAGTTTCAAAAACCGTCCAGTTGTAGCGGGCATACCGGTCAATACTTGGGTAAGGTGCCACTTCATTTCCGTTCCAGCGATAAAAACCCCTTCCTGCATTTATAATTTCACTATCGGAAGGTAAAATTGCTATTGGAACAGTTTTTAGAAAATTATTATTTTTTGAAAAGTTCGCAGTAAGAGTACGTGAGTTTGCTATTGTAAATGAATAGGTTGTATTGGAGGACACAACTATACCATTTTCGGTCCAGTTTGTAAAACTAAATCCCACATAAGGTGATGCGGTAAGAGATGCCGTTGTTCCAACTTCATAAGTTGTTGCTCCTGAAACAATTCCCATAGAAGCATCGGATGCAACTCCTGCTATTGGAATCTGATAAGCCAAAATGACATCATCAATCCAAACCGAAACACCATTGGGAAGTGTTCCAAGTAATAATTTCAAAACGCCACGGTTATCAGCGGCATCAAAAGGAATTGTAGCTGTCAGTGTAAATGTTTGAACACTGGTGGTTAAAGCGCAGGTTTGTTCAGGAATATAAGCTGTTGTGCCCCATGAAGTAAAAGTAACGGGCAAACTGTATGGCGAAGAACTTCTAGCCCTGAATGAGACTGAATACAATTTCCCTTTTACGGCACCAAATAACCAATCAAATTGCACATCAGAAGTTGTGCTTGTTGCTGTTCCGGTTGACGTTATTTTTATTGATTGAACTCCTGAAATAGGAGCTGCAGTTTCTGTACTTACAGTTGCAGCTGCTGTAGAAGTAGTGTTTTTCGCTAAAGTCCATCCGAAATACTGTAAGTTTTGTGCAGAAGTGCTTGTTCCTGAGGTTAATCCATTATATGAATATCCAGTAGAAGTATACATGGCATTACTCATTGTTTTTTCAAAATCGCCATTACACAGATTTGTCTGAAGAGGAGTATTTTTTTCAGAAACAACAATATCGTCAATATAAATTGTAGTTCCGGCGGTGGCACTTCCGTAATAAAAAATAAATTTGCAAAGACCGCTAACAGGTCCTGTCGATATAGTTGTATTAATCGGAACAGTAAATTCCCAGGTAAAAGTTTGATTAAAAGTGTTTAGTGAATATGTGTTCGAGTTTGCCAGCCAATTAAAACCGTCAACAGTTCCGTTAGAAGAGTAAAAAGATTGAACCAACACATTTTGTATGGAGCATGCTGATGTAGCTCTGGCTTTGAAACTGACAGAATATGTAATTGCCTTTGGAACAGTCATATATTGATAAAATCCGGTAGAGGTCAATGTTCCGGAAGCTGTAACATTGATTTTGGCGGCATAAGTACCACCCATTGAGCCTGAGTTGTCAATAGAAATACTTTGATTTGAACCGGAAGCGTTCCAGAAATTGGTATTTCCAAGTTCAAAATCTCCATTACCAATCAAATTTCCGGCAGAAACGGATTGAATTAAAAGAAATGAAAGAAGAAAAAATAATATTCTCATTTTGAAATTTAATTTTACGCAAAAATAGCCTTAATTTATAAAGCAGTACTCCTAAATTTTGGTTTTTATTGTTGGTATTATTGTTTATTTTAAACAAAGAGAAAATATATTACAAAATTGAGCGTTCATTTTTTTCTTTAGCTTAAAGAAGGATTATTAATAGAAAAGGATTAGGCTATATTATTTTAAATTCTGAGTTAAATCATTGATTTTTAACTCGTGTAAACCTTTAATAAATTCTTTCGCCATTAAAGTAGCGCCCAATTCGTTGAAATGAGTTACATCATTCACACCCTTCGGAAAATTTCTGTTAACTCCTGGTTTTAAATTCACAAATAACTTTTCTGATTCTTTTTCACCATATTTGAGTATAATTTCCCGTCCCTTCTTTTCCATATCAATAAAAAGAACACTTTCTTCCACTGCAATTTTTCGCACAATATCCGAATACACTTTATAATCGTTTGCAAGAGAACCATTTACAAACTTTCTACTTGACATTGGGGTACACAAAATAGGTATTGCTCCTTTTTTCTTCACATCGACAAGGAACTTTTTTATATTTGTTTCAAATTCCTGAGGCGTAGAATGTCTATCCGGATTGGTGGAGATATCGTTAATTCCAAATTCAATAACAACATAATCATCTTCCCATAAGTTTGATAACATTTTACTCCAAAGCCCATCGTTAATGAACGATTTGGAACTTTTACCACTTTTTGCATAGTTTTGAATAATAACATTTGAATTAAAAAAAGCAGGTAACATTTGTCCCCAACCTCTTACGGGAAATGGCTCGTCAATCCAAATTGCCATAATTGAATCATATACTGATTTTGATAACGGCTGAATAGTCATGGTTGAATCGCCACACATAAGTATGCGAATATTTTTTCTTGGTGCTATAAAAGCTAAAAGAAAAAAAGCTGAAAGAATAATTAATGCCTTTTTAGTTGCTGTTTTCATCTGATTAAACTATGTAAATAATTGATTATCTTTTATAAAGAGGAAATTGTCCCTTAATAAACAAATTTGGTGATGGGATGGGTTTATTTAGTGCCTTCACCATTACATTATCGAAATATGGTGTACAAAGTTTCATTTTATCTCCACCAGCCATTAGGCCTGCCATACCATGTGTGTAAAGTGAGTCAAAAACAGTTATTAAAGGCTTACCATCAACAAATCCGGTAATTTTTGAGTATTCAAAGCGAATTTTCAGATTGTACCATTGATTGGAAGCTATGTTTGATAGTTGGAAAGATCCAAGTTCCTTTTCGCCTCCTTCTTCAATATCTTTCGACGCTTTGATAATAGCCTGTTGTTCACCATCACCAATTAACTTTTTCTTATCTATTTTTCCACGAATAACCACCAATCTTAATCTACCATTTTCAGCCAATTGTAAGAAATATCCTTTGGGAATAAAACCATATCCTGTACCCACATGGTTAATACGCCCCATAATTGCTGCAGTATCTCCGGGATTTAGATAAACATCGGAGCTGAACTCATAGTTTCCCCATTTCTCATCACCTAAAATAGTATATGGCAACCAATCGGGTGCCCATGAAATTGTAGGTGCAGAAACCATTTGACGTATACACTTGCCTTTTTTATCAGGACAGTTTACAAGCTCAAATGCACCAGCAATATCCGCGAAATAACGTGGCAAGCAACCCCATTCTTTCTGATTTGTATACTGTTCAAATGTTTCGTAATAAGGAAAAGGGAAAGAGTTGGACTCGGGAACTTTTGTGAAAAATCCTTTTTGCTGCCCTCTTGTTGTGGATAATGAATAAACTGAATTCGGATCAAGTGTTATTGTGAATGTCCCTTTTATAGGCTTTATGTCATTAAGCCGGATAAACTGCTCTTTCGAATTGCTGCGCCAAACACAGATCGTTTTAGATGACAGGCCTTCACTAATTTGAAAACGGATCTGTTGTGGTACTTTTGCACTTTTTGTTTCCATAATGACACTATAGTCATTTCCCTTTGACTTTAAAGTAATCACAGACCCTCCACCTGCAAGATCCAAACAACCTCCATTGAGGTACTGCCAACCAATCTTTGAAAATTGTCCATAATGAGCATATCCCCATAATGCTTCACGAATCTTGTAATGTCCACTCCAAGGCCAATATGCTAAAAGTGCAGCCGGTTCTTCAGAGAATGGTTCCATGGGATACATTCCTGCAATATCATACCAATTCACAATTTTTGTAGCATCACTATTAATATAGTTACGATTAAAACATTCTACGATATTTATAAGGCAATCGAACCCCTTGTAGTATGCATGTTCTTCGGTATCCCAGATAGGCTTGCCCATTTGCGCTGCAATGTCTTGAACTTCTTTCGAAGCATGCTTAGAACAATTAAAGATATGTGCACTTATTATGTCAATGGAGTTACGAAGTTCTTCATCTCTGAGCATATCCTTAACAAAACTCAATTTAGTATCTCCAGGCCAGTTATCAAAAGCATGTATTTTTACATTTTTATAACCATTTTCATTGAGTGTTGACCTGAATTTTTTCACAAAATTGTAGCTTACTCCTTTCTCATTCCGACATCCAATAGCATCCAATTCTAATCCATAAACCGTTTTCAAACCATTCAGCCATTTTACATAATAATCTGCAGCATCCTGTGACCAGAAATTTCCGTTACCAATCCACCCAGGTGCACTCCATGCTGTACCATCAATAGAAAGAAGTGGATTGCGTTTTTTTGCCTCCTGTAAAATCCACCAGATATAACCACGAGAATAATTAAGATCTTCACGCGTATGCATATGACTTGGCATTGAACCTTGTGTTGAGTTTCCATCGCCGGGGATTTCAACGAGTAAGGCACTAACTGATGCTCCAAAATTTGGTTTATACAACAGGTCAAGTATTTGACTCCTTTGAGGTTCGGGGTAGTCTTTAAGTAATACAGAAGTTGCACCTCCACCATTAACAACACCAATCCCATCAAAACGTTTACCACTAGCATTGCCTTTCAATATTATCGTTTGTTGGGCAAACATTTGGGTTATAAAAACTACTAAAACAGCTGGAATGATAAGTAATTTGGCACCTAAATATTTTGAACTTGACTTTACAGAATTTTTCACTTTTTGATTTGATTGCTAATTTCTAAGATTTTGTATCATATAATCCCATTGTTTTTTATATTGTTCCGGTTGAGCGGCGTGTCCAGCTTCCTTAACAATAAAAAGAGTTTTGGGAGCTTTTATACTATTATAAGCGGAATACATGGATGTTGGTGGGCATGTTTCATCATTAAACCCAAATGAATAAAATCCGGGCACTCGTATAAATCTGGCAAAATTTACGACATCATAATATCTTGAAACCTCTATTTTCGATGGTGAGGAAAATTCTGGTTTACTTAACAAATGTGGCCAACCACCTGCACGACCATACTGATAACCATTCAAATCGCAAAGTGCAGGGTAAAAACAGGAAAGTAGCCTAACTCGTTTGTCGAGCGCAGCAGTGACAATCGATAGTGCTCCACCCTGACTTCCACCACTTACTGCTAATGTTTTACCATCAAATTCGGGCAACGAACAAATAAAATCATTAGCCCGCAAACAACCCAGATAAACATGTTTGTAATAATAATTATCCCTGTTGTCCATGTTGAAAGATGGATAATTATCCAAAGCACCAAAGCGCAAATTAGCGTAAACTATTGAATCAAGAGTTACAGGTATCCCATGTATTCCTATTTGGAATGTGATAATTCCCTGTTCTGCTAATTTTACATCGCCGATATATGGACGAACTCCTGCTCCCGGAACCTGAAGCACAGCTGGATATTTTCCAGGTGCTTTTGGCACACACAAAATGCCATACACCCGCATTCCGGTTTTGCAATTCTGCAAACTTACTTTATAGGCATTTACTTTGTCATTACTACGTTCCTTCCACAAATCAACTTTTGCATCCATGGGGATTTTGGCATTTTCGGCAATGGCATTTTCCCAGAATTTTATAAAATCATCTGGAAGTGTTGTTGTCGGTTGAATTTGTTCAGGACTATAAGCTGCGGTAGCGGAACTCTCATATTTTTTTCCATTAATTTCGGTTTTTACCTTGCAACGCAAAAATCCTGGAGTTGTCAACGTTCCACCATCAATCTGTAAGATTTCATCTTTTAAAACTACGGATTGAGTCTGAGTTGGTTTCATTTTTTCCGGACCAATCTCGTATTGAATAGCAGCATTTTTTACTGGTTTCCCGTCAAGTGAAACGCTAACACTAAACTTCACTTTTTCATTTAATGAATATATCCAATCATTGTGGTCGGCTGTTACACTAACTTTTATGTTATTTTGTTGAGAAAAAATAAATCCTGCAAATGCCGTAAAAAACAACAGGATGATTGAAGATCTGATTTTAAATATTTTCATTAGAATTTCTGAAATAGGTTTATTATTTAGTTACAACACGAATAGTTCCCAATGGATAAGATCCGTCGCTTCTACGTCCTGAAATTGCTATCTTAAGTGGGTTATAGTAGTTAAGTGCATCTACAACAATCATTTCGAGGTTGTAATTACCAGCTGCTACTGACGAAGGAAGTGTAAACGTATCCTGCACAGTTTGAGGGCTGTCAATTATAGTTGTAAAATTATAGGTTGGTAAAAACGTCCGTAAATCGAGGGAAGAAACAGTTTCCCAAACGATTGAGCCTGTTGAAGTATCACAAAGTCTGTATTTTACGTTCCACAGGCGATATGCAGGTGCCACACCCACATTCGACCAAATTGTTTTTACGGTATTGCTCTTTCCTGCAATTAAACTATCGGCATAACCAAAAGAACGCAAAACGTAATGATACCCCGACATTTTCACACTTTGCAGAAAAGAGCTTTGCTGAACGGATGTCATTGAACTCCATGCATCGATATTGCCATTTGAAATGGCTGAAATATGGTATTGGAGGGTTTGATTCGGACATTCGGTGTACGTATTTTGAGAGTTTCCGTATGGCTCAATAATTACCGGAGCTTTTTTCCAGCGGTTGATGGTTTTTCCCCAGGCTGTAGAATTAAGTAACGAATTCATTTGAGGGTTTGACCAGGAATCCCGACGCCAGCCAATGGGATATTTCATGCCTTTTTCGCTAATCGTCATGGCATAATCCAGTTGTGTTGGATCGTCCGACATGACAATAAGTTGTTTGTCGGGAAAAGCCTTAACAAATACATCGATTATATGTTTGAATGTTTCGGCCGTAATAGTTGTCAGAGGTGCCGGCGGAGCTTCAAAACCAGCCATATGACCTTCGCCCCAATTGCCGTAGGTGCGAATTTCGACATATCCAATCCGTGGGTCGTTATTAAAAGTTCGACCAAGATTAGCTACCAGTGAATCATGACGCTCCAGAAAATACGGGTTATTCCAATCCGGAACCCAGCATTTCTTATTATTGCTATACCACGAAGTCATTTTCGAATCGAGATAAGCCGGGTAAGCGTGATCAACATTTTGAACCATACACCGAAACGCAAAACCATAGGTTCCTTTTCCATCCGGATCAGATGCTGCTGCGGCAGCTTCATTTTTCAGACTTGAAAAATCGTACACGCCCTGAGCTAACTCCAGAACATTCCAGTTGCAACGTGAATAGCGATCCATTGAAGGAAAGGGGGCCACTTCATTTCCATTCCAGCGATACAGACCCACACCGGGGTTCAATAACATAGTATCCTTTACTTCTGTAAAGTTCCGGTATTTGAAATTATCGGTCTGTGCATTAACCGGCTCGTTGTTGTTTGAACCACAACCTGAAAGACATAAAATCAATGTCAGTGAAAATAAATTCATAAATGAAAGTTTGAAAATATTATTCATATCTTAATTGTTTGTTACACGTATGGTTCCTAACGAATAAGCACCATTATATTTTCTATCCTTGATATATAACCTCATTGGCCAAGAATAAGCGGTAGGATCTTTTACTATCAAATCAAGTCCATAGACTCCAATGGCAATATTTACAGGTAAAATAAGATTATCTTCAACTGTGATGGGTTTATCAATTTTTGATAAATAACTGTATGTTGGCAACAAAGTTTTTAAATCCAACGAGGAATTTGATTCAAAAATAGTATTATTTGTTGTTACATCATACAACCTAAAAACTACATTCCAGCTTTTATAGGTTGGTGCTACACCGATATTTGACCAAACTGTTTTAACCAGATTGGTTTTACCTATTATCAAGCTATCAGCACAATCGAACGACCGCAACACATAATGATAACCCGCCACTTTTGCACATTGAAACATGGCTGTTTTAGCCGTGGCAGATAAAGTACTCCAGTCACCGATATTTCCATTTGAAATAGCCGAAGCGTGATAATCAAGCACTTGTCCCGGGCAATCCGTATTCGTAACGCCAGTACCTCCATATCCTTCAATCACAACAGGTGCAGTTTTCCAGCGATCTGCCGTTACTGACCAAGCTGCAGAGGTTTTCAATGTTTGAAAACCTGAATTTCCCCATGAATCGCGTCGCCAGCCAATCGGATATTTTAAGCCGGTAATACCCATGGCATAGGTCATTCCTTCAGTTCCGTCTGACATCATAAGGAGTTGTTTGTTGGGAAATGCTTTTATGTATGCATCAATAATGCGTTTTTTCGACTCCAAGGTAATGGGTTGAAGCGGTGAAGGTGGGGACTCAAATCCTGACATGTGCCACTCGCCCCAGTTGCCATAACTACGAATATCAATGTAGCCAATCCGGGGGTCATTGTTGAACTTTCTACCCAATGCTGCCAGTAATGAATCAACACGATCTAAAAAATAGGCATTATTCCAGTCGGGAACAACACAATTCTTGTTGGCACTTGTCCACGAAGTCATTTTGGAATCGATATAGGCTGGATACGATCGGCCATTATCCTGAAAAACAGACATAATCCCAATTCCCAGAATACCCGGACCATCCGTATCAGTTTTAGCTGCTTGTGCATCACTTTCAAGTTGTGAAAAATTATATACACCTTCAGTACTTTCGAGGTCTGACCATTTTACTCGGGAATATCTGTCAATAGAAGGTACCGGCGCCACTTCTTGCCAAAGCCAATGGTAATATCCTGCTCCGGGATTTACAAAAAAGGTATCTAAGGGTGTGAATGTCTTTTTGACTACTGTGTTAACAACCGGTTGATTTATTTCTAAAGGTGGTTTACACATTGTTATAATCAAAATAATAGAACCAGACATTAAAAGTTTTACAATTTTCATTTACTTATTAATTTAAAATAAGGCAATCTATTCAAAGGTACATTTATTTGATAGGTCTTACCTCCAAAATAGGTTTTACCATCATCGGCTAGCCATTTGCCTTTTGGCAAAATAACAGAACGAGCAGTATCACTTTTCTTCAACATTGGGGCAACAAGTAGATCTTTGCCTAAAAAGAACTGATCAGTAATACTATCAAAACCCTGATTTGGATATAGGAGTTCGAGCGAATACATGATGGGATCACCAGTTTTAGCAGAATTTTCAACAAGTTTCAAAATTTCAGATGTAAACTTCATTCTTAAGTTTACAGCAATTTTTACAGCTGCCAAATGTGTGCTGTCCAAAATCCGCCATGGAGCAACCGAAAATTGCATCATTGTCATCAAGGCATGGCATTGAGCCGAACGCACAATTAAATCCTGATCTATCTTAGCATTTTCAGAAAAAGATGAAAATTCACCACCACCAATCTGATCGGGGCAAGAAAAGGTATAACCCGAAAGGTTCTCAATCAACATATTTGGGATTAGGTTTTGTAAATCAGTCCAATTGTGTTTCTTGTCACGTAACCTTTGTACTAATGGCCGTCCACCCATTTTCCAGCAGGCACGATATTCATTGAGTGGATATTCCAATCCAAATTCAGCAAAAAGTCGGGCATGTTCATTAGGTGTTACATCTCTCATACTTACTGCATTTTCGTCCACAGGATAGTATTTGAAATCGCCTGCATCAAATTTAAAACCATCTACACCATAGTCTTTAACTAGTCTATGTAACTGGTTATCAAACCATTTTACGGCTGACGGATTTGTAAAATCAAGCACATGTGAGTAGCCGTTCCACCAGTTAATTAGTACGGGTTGCTTTGCAAAAGCATAACAACCATCTGCTTGTTCTTTTTGCATTAAAAAACCTTTATTCTTGCTTATTTCTTTACAAATCTGATATTGGTCTGGACTTACAAACGGACAAATCCAGAGCATTACTTTGAAACCCATAGCATGCAATTCATCAATCATGGCTTTTGGATTTGAAAAGCGACCTGGATGAAAATTCCAAACTCCATAGGCTTCCTGCCAAGTATCGTCAATCATAATAACACCCGCAGGCAAGCCATTAGAAATGATATTACGGGCGTATTTCAAAATATCTGCCTGATTCTGGTTATACATCAATTCAATCCATGTATTGTATTGAGGTGCAGTGAATAATAAATTATCAGGCGTTTTACCCGATGCAGGAAAATAGGTGCGCGATACAAGTTCACGTGCTTCCAGAAGTGTTTTGCCTGATTTGCCTGATTCAATTTTCCCAACTATATTGCTAATAATAATCATACCATCAACAACCTGAAATTTGAACGGATCTTCACTCCACACATATTGTCCTTTATTTGTCAACAATAATGGTTGTACCTGATTCCCAAAATTATCACCGAATAAATCATATGTTTTACCAGACACAATAGGCATATTACAACCTTCATTTACAATCCCAGTCCACACTTTTTCCCCCTTTTCAAGTGGGATTTCTATCGTTTTATTTTGCGCTTGCATTGTCAACGCTAACAACAAACATGCATTTAAAATCAGTCTCCTCATTTTGTAATTTATTAAAAAACAACACATATATTTTTAACTAACAAACTCTATCCTTTTATCTTTACTTTTAATATTATTGTTTAAACGGCGGAGCCAATTCCTGACGTAGAGTTCCACCTCCACCAATAGAAGTAGCCGAATTATTATTTACAATATTCAACGCTTTGTATATTTTCACAATATCGCGACCCCATTTAGTTGTTGTTGATTGAGTCATGCTTACAACGAAATCATATCCCCAGTTTTGTTTAAAAACATCCCTGAAACGACCATTTGGACCCCATTCAGTTTCGATGGCAAATACATCCCAACCTGTACTATCAACTATATAACCTCCAAAATCTTGTAATACCTGTGCTAACATTTTACCCGGTTGAGTTTCTAATCCCATCGATTCGATACTTACTGTTGCAGGAATTGCCATCAATGCTCCCATCCGACATTCAGGAACAGCTGGTGAAGTTCGTAAATGACCATAAGTAGACGCAGCAGCATCGGCAGTTAATGCCGGCCATCGATAACCATAATTTACATTATCATAATACAAATTTTTGTCTCCACAAACATTCATCTTTATTGCATGTCTAATCGGACCTGAAGTAGGTGACAGTTCATTTATACGAAGTGACCCTCCTAATACCGATAAACGTGAGCCACCATGAGAACCATAATAACCAGGTCCATATAAATCCTGATTATCAGCATAAACATAACCTGTTGTAGCATCCCCACCGTTGGTACAGTGAGCAAAAGGTTGTGATTGCCAAATGGTTCGTTTATCTTTGAGTAATACCGCTATACCGGCATTTGGTTTTCCTCCATCCCAGGTAGTTGGACTTACCACAAAACTTTGTGGAATGGGCATTGTGGCTTGCAAATTAAGAGGTTGATCTGGGGTACATCTGTCACCTGTTCCCCAACGAACGCTAGACCAATAAATATTCATGTTAGGAACATCTGGAGTAAGTACAATATAATCCTCATCCAACGTGAGCATTCCGCTGGTTGGCATTTCTAAATTTGACGGAACATATACTGCATTACTGCCAATAGGCATATTCCAGATTGAATTTTGTGCAAATGGCCATAAATACGGGTCGCGCGAATCTACTTTATACTGGTTTTTTATCAGAATATTTTTTTGGCCCTTCACTCCAGTTCCATCCATAGATGTAGCACGAACAGTAACAGTTCCATCACCGCCACCAGTGAGCAATCCATCTGTATTAATAGTAGCTACTCCTTGCGTGTTATTTACAGACCAAAGTACAGTTTTAATGGCGGCATCCGAAGGTTCAACCTGAGCCGCCATTTGAAGTGTACCTCCTTTTGTTATAATAGAATCGGAAGTACTTTTTACAGTAATGGAAGTAACTAATTTAGCCTCTGTTGTACAGGCTGTTATGCCTATAATTATAAGGAATATTACTGAAAATTGAGATCGCATAATGTGTTTATTTAAGGATGTTTTTTATTCTTGTTTTAATGTCAAATACATCGTCCAGATTTAGATTTACTGGCGATGTTCCGGTTATAGTCAATTCACCGGAAAGTGCTTTTGCAACTGATTTGATAGTTGAATCATCGCATGAATAAGCATTAATAATGGTACTTACACGTTCAAAATACTCATTAGCATGGTAGGGTGAACCCAGCGAAACAACTATTACTTTTTCTTTATTGGTAGAATTAATACACCAAACAGTTTGTGCCTGATTATCCCAGAATTGCAGCGGACCAGGAGGATAATGAAAGTAACGGTTTGCAACAAATATTACTTTATCATATTTGTTTGTCAACTCGTCCGACCAAAAACCACTTTCGTACAAAATATCCCGTTGAAAATCAACATTAAATCCTTTTGAAATTAAGTCCTGTTGCAATTTGATAATTTGTTGAGTTGGGTAATCACCTCGCTTTGATGGTGCTGCCAAGCTAACCATGAGTATTTTTTCTTTCTTTTCAGGTCTTAAGGGTAAAAGATTTTTTACATCGCGTACCATGGTGATAGATTTATCAGCCACTTCCTGCGCTACTTTATCGTATTTGGCAATTTCCTGGACTGTGATTGGTTTTATCAATTCACGGTCTTTACTCAATAGACCAAAACGTTCTTTCATAGCCCATATACGCCGTACAGCATCGTTTAGTCGGCTCATGGGTAATTCACCCCGCTTGATTCGTATTTCTACTGAATCCATAAATTCGTACGAAGGCCACAACATCATATCCACACCTGCTTCGAAACTTTTTATCTCACTCTCCAGATTTGATTTGTAATACCCACGGAATCCAGCCATAACAAGCGCGTCGGAAACAATCACACCCTTAAATCCAAGTTTTCCTTTCAATAAATCAGTCAACAAATCTTTCGATAAAGTTGCCGGTGGATAAAACCCGTTGATTTTGGTTTTCTGATATGCAGGCAAAGAAATATGTCCAGGCATAATGCAAGCAACACCATTCTGAATCAATTCTTGATATACTTTACCATACGTTTTATCCCAATCGGTTTTCGACAGCGAATTACAACTTGTAAGCAAATGTTGATCTCGATAATCTACTCCATCTCCCGGAAAATGTTTGATAGTGGCAGCCACACCATTTAGTTGAAGTCCATTGATTTGCTGTTTCAATAATCTGATAGCTTTATCTGGATTATCAGAAATGGAACGTGTATTAACAATCGGATTAAACGGATTCAAATTCAAATCGCAAACAGGATGCAGCACCCAATTAACTCCTACCGAACGTGCTTCTATGGCAACTCCTTCGCCATATTGATAAGCCATATTTTCGTTATTGGTTGCACCAATAGACATTTCTCGCGGAAAAGCAGTCATGCCGGGCAGTCCGAGTCCAGTTTCGTAATCTTCCTGCATAATCAAGGGTAACCGACTTGCCTGCTGATATTCCACTACTGCTTTTCGCAAAAACTCGGTTTTGTCTTCAGCTTTTACACCATCAAAAAGTTTATAGCCCATGAAAAAAGCTCCAACGGGATAATTTTTGAAAAAACCTTCGAGTGTCCCATTGCCAAGTATAAGTTCTGTTTTCCTGTCGGGAAGCATAACCATAGTTTGCCCAATTTTCTCGCGGAGAGAAAGGGTTTTCCAGGTTGTATCCTTAGGGACAAATTGGTTCTCAGATACTTTCGCCGTTTTTGCAAACAATTCGTTACCGAAAAAAACACCAAATAACATTATGAAAACTAATCGTTTCATCTTAAATTGATTTTCTTTTAATGATTATCCGCAAAGTGTCCTAATTGAAAAAAGGATAATCACGGTTTATTTTTTAGAAAATAGTTTCAAAAATATTTGTTTAATTCATTGATATTCATTATATTTATAGTCTAAAACAATAGATTATGAATATACTTGAATTCATTCAAACTTTTCCCGATGAGGACGCTTGTCGGTTAAAAATTAAAGAACAAAGAGACCAAATCGGTGTAATTTGTCATAAATGTAATTGTAAAGAGCACTTTTGGCTTGAAAATAAGCAAAGTTATGAATGTAAACATTGTCATTCTCGTCAATCACTGAGATCGGGCACTGTTATGCAAAACTCAAAGTTGCCTTTTCGATATTGGTTTGTCACCATGCATTTGCTAACGAGTACCAAGAAATCATTCTCAACAGAAGAATTACGTCGTCAATTAGGACATAAACGTTATCAACCTGTTTGGGAAATGGTCAACAAGATTCGTGACATTATGGGTAAACGTGATAATGAATATCAACTTACAGGTCAAATGGAACTTGATGATGCTTACTTTTCTACTGAAATACCTCAAGAACAAAAGGATAAACCCTTGAAAAGAGGTCGTGGAAGTCAGAGCAAAACCAAAGTGTTGGTTATGGCTGAAAGTGAATTCGTAGATAATCCCAAGAAAGGTAGGAAACCAAAACGGGTTAATCACATTAAAATGCAAGTTATCACCGATTTGAAATCAAATACAATTACAAGTGTTGTCAAAGAGCAAGTTGAAAAGTCTGCTGATTTAATCACAGACGACTCAACATCATATACTAAATTGATTGAACATGTCAATTCTCACGTTGCTAAAGTGGTCGAACCTGAAATGATTCCGGTCATATTACCTTGGGTTCATATTGCAATCAGTAACGCTAAACGATTGTTTTTAAATGTTCATCATAATATTAAAACTGAATACTTACAGTACTATCTAAATGAGTTCTGCTATAAATTCAACAGAAGATATTTTGGAGAAAAAATATTCGACAGACTTCTTATTGCTGCCGTTTCTTATTCCCCAGATTTTAAATCCAAAATTTATAATAGGACACTTTGCGGATAATCATTTTCTTTTTAATTACTTTTTAAACTGAGGTGCTAAGGGAGCACGACGTTTCCCACCACCACCAATATTATCTGCCGAGTTATTATCCACTACATGCAAGGAACTGTAAATCTTCGAAATATCTCTCGACCAAGGTGTTGACTCTTTGTAAACAATAAAATCAAATCCCCAGTTTTTCCGGAATTCTTCTGTAAATCTCCCGGTTGGCGACCATTCTGTTTCAATAGCAAAAACATCCCAGCCTGTATCGTCAACAATGTATGCTCCAAAATCCTGAAATGCTTGAGCCAACATCCGTCCCGGAATAGTTTCGAATTTCATATTATTTAGGTTTATTGTTGCAGGTATTGCCAACAATGCGCCCATTCGACATTCTTTTACAGCTGCTGATTTCCGAAGTATACCGTATTTTTTACCGGCATAATCGTCGGATGAAACTGCAGGCCATCGAAACCCTTTAGTTTCTGTATCGAAATACATATTTTTTGCTCCACAGATATTTATTTTCAATGCGTGGCGTATCGGACCAGAAGTGGGTGTTAGCTCATGATTGCGCAGAGTTCCACCAATAGCCGAAAGTTTTGAGCCACCGTGTGCACCATAAATACCATCGCCATATATGTCGTTTTCATATTTAAACATTTTCAACACTGTTGCATATCCATTTTCAGGACAAAATGAATAAGGCTGCCCCTGAATAATGGTTCTTTTATCGGGCATTAAGATGGCAATACCTGAATTTGGGACTATCCCATCCCATGTTTTGGAACTAACCACAAAGTTGGTGGGAATAGGATATTTACCAATCAATTTTCCTGTTTTCACACAACGATTTTTCGTTCTGTCCCATTGAGCATTATTTTCATATACTTGCAGCAAAGGTGCATCCGGTGTCATCACAATTAAATCTTCATCAACTGTAATAATTCCCTCTAATGGTTTCTCCAACTTCGCATCCACATATTTTGCGTTATTGCCAATGGGCTTATTCCAAATTGATTTTGCAGAAAATGGCCACAACAAAGGATTACGATTTTCCACAAGTGTGTACTTGAGTTGCTTTTGCAGCAATGACTCGTTGCTTTTCTTTTGGGCTAAAACCGGAAAGGAGAGCAATAAAAGTATGATACTATGTGAGAAAATCTTTTCCATTAAAAATTATACTAACAGTTATAATTGAACACTTATTACAAATTTATTTTTTGAACGGAGGTGCAAGAGAAACTCTTGGTTTACCACCACCTCCTATTGAATTTGGTGCATTGTTGACAACAATATTAAGTGCAGCAAATATTTTAGCTATATCTCGTGCCCAAGGCGTATCCAATTTAATGCTGGTTGTCGTAAAATCGAAGCCCCAGTTTTTTTTGAAATTATCGGTAAACCTACCATTTGGACCCCATTCTGTAATTATAGCATATACACTCCAACCTGTACCATCCACCACGTAACCACCATAATCCTGTAATGTCCGAGCAAGTATTTTTGCCGGTTTAGTTTCTAATTTGAAAGTATCCAGATTCACAGTTGCTGGTATTGCTAATAAAGCACCCATTCTCATTTCTTTTTGAGGAGCTTTCGTCCTATACTTCCCGTAATAGATATTTCCATCACTATCAGCTGCAGTAGCCGGCCATCTATAACCCTTATTTACTTCATCGTAGTAGATATTCCAACGTCCAGCCACATTAATTTTAATGGCATGTTTGATGGGACCGGATGTTGGAGTTAATTCGTGAGTTCTAATGCACCCACCAATTGCGGAAAGTTGTGAACCACCATGTGCACCTGAGTAACCTTCGCCATAAATATCCTCAGGTTTCCCGGATAAATGCCCCATAGTTGCATAACTACCTTGCTCACAATGAGCAAAAGGCTGTCCTTGAATAATTGTTCTTTTATCGGGCATCAATATAGCTATCCCTGCATTTGGCGTTTTTCCATCCCATGTTGTAGGACTCACCACAAAATTTTGAGGTATTGGATACTGTCCTATTAATTCTCCGGTTTTTACGCAACGATCTTTTGTTTTGTCCCAAAATGCATTATTTTTATAAATATCCATTAATGGGACTTCAGGAGTTAAAACAATATAATCTTCGTCCACAGTCATCAATCTTTCTTTAGGAAACTCCAAATCAGCAGGCTCGTATTGCGCATTACTTCCGATGGGCATATTCCATATAGAAGTAGATGCAAAAGGCCATAAAAGTGGGTCTCTTGTACCAGCATTAGTTACCTTGTTAGGGTAAGTTTGTGCTATAGAAATATTTGCAAAACAAGCTAAGATAACTAATACTGATATGAATTTTGTGTATCTCATTAAAAATGGGATTTGAAAATAATTGGACATTTTGAGATTCAGTATGTTTTTTTTCGCAAAGTCACTAATTAAGATAATTCAGCATTTGAACTTAAACATTAGCGATTTTGCGAGAAATATTGATTATAGAATCACTTTCTGAACCATAATACCTTTGGTTGATTGTAAACGAACCAAATAAATACCTTTATTCAAATTTAGCACCTGACCATCTTCTACTTTCGTAGATAAAACTAGTTGTCCAACCATCGAAATCACCTGAACGTTACCATTTTCAGATAGTTTTAAACCACCAGCAACTGGCACAACAAAGCTTATATTACTGATTTTCGGATTATTAATAGCAGTAGGTGGAGTAACTATACTTACATTTCCTGCTTCAAAAGCACCTACCGAACGTGGTTCAACAAACGAGCGACCAGAAAAATCTTTGCTGTATGTTGTATATGCACTTGCAACTGCAGTATTGTATGTTGCAGCAGTACCTTTACCAATAAAAGGAGAACCAGTTTGTAAACTCCAGTTTGCTTTTGTTACTTCAAGGAGGTCACTAACACCAACCACATTTGTTGATGATACAAATTTTGCATCCGCAGCTAAAAATGTACCATTCCCTGCAGCGATATTATCAGCAGTTGTAGTTCCCCACCAAAGTGCCTTATCAGTAGTGTAATTATTGAAAGCATTTGCCAAAGACATATTACCACCATCTATATTGTTTTGTTGTGTTGCATCTTGTACTGTAGTTCCTATATATTTTGCATTGCTGTAAAATATATTGTTAATAATATTGGGAACAATGGTGCCTGCCGACACAGCAAAATAAACTCCCGGAGTTTTAATGTTGGTAATTTTATTTTTTGCAAAAATATTGTTCATTACAGTCGTTGCTGATGGGGTTCCAACCGCACCACCATTACCCCAACTTGTTCCTAAAATACCACCACTTATCGAAGTCAACGTAGCGTTTCCGGCAAATTTTATATCATTATTATATAATAAATTATTGACAAAAACAGTTGGATAGGTATTTGCCAAAGTTCCATTTGAACCATTTACATAAATAAATATACCTCTTGTCTCCATTGTTGAAATAGTAGGAATTGCACTACCGTCCAATACCCCTGTATTATTTCTAAATACACAATTCGTAACAGATGGTAGGATATATGTTGCTCCTCTATGATAGTCCACATCAAACAAAAGAGCATATTGTGTTCTGGATAATAATACTGAAGCAGAAATTGTGTTATTTTCCATTAGGCAATAATCCATTTGACCACGCATCCACATAAATGGGCGAAGTGTTGAGTTCCCTGTCGATTCGGTAACAGTATATGAACCATCTCTGATAATACTATTTTTCAATACAGCGTTGGGATTAATGGTAAAAAGTTTTGAGTCACCAAAAGTGGTAGTTAAAGCATAAGTACCCGGATAAAATGTAAATCCATCTATCACCCTTTTTACGGTTGCTCCAGTTGTAAATGCCAATGCATTATTTGTTAGGTCGAAAGAAATTTTGGTTGGATATACGAACTCCCATGGCTCAACAATGCCATTACCATCATTGTCGGCAAGTTGACGTTGACTCAAAGCCGTTTCATTGCCTTTAAAACCGCCATACCAGTTTAAATCGCCTGTTTGAAATGCTTGCTTGCCATCTCCGGGAGTAGATGACTTGAATGTATAAATATTATAGCCGTTAAGTCCATCTGCATCACCCATAACCCATATATTGTCACCTGCTGTTGCCCTTACACGAGCAGTATCAGGTGTAAGAATTGCCTTAACCCACGAAGTTCCATCGTTCGTATTACTTCCATTGTAACTTACATAAATGGTTTTTGCATTTGTAACCAAAGCAAATGCTGATAAGCACAAAAGTGCAGTAAAGAGTCGTTTAGTTTTCATATTCATTCGATTAAATTTATCAATAATGATTAGTATGATAGTTAACTTGTTATATTATAATTTTCTGAATTTTCATGCCATTCCGAGTTTCTAACCGTAAAATATAGGTTCCTTGTTTTATGGTAATTATATGATCAACTTCAACATTTTCGGATTTAATTACATTTCCAAGAATTGAATATATTTGTAAATTCCCACTTTCAATTATTTTAATACCACCAGAAACAGGAATAACAAATTTTGGAGTAGAATCAGAGTTAATATCAGCTATTGAAGTACTAATAAATGCTGGTGCCAAGGCTTGACGTAGTGTTCCTCCTCCACCTATTGATGTTGCAGAATTGTTTGTGACAATATTTAATGCTTTATAAATTTTTACAATGTCACGACCCCATATTGTTGAAGTTGACTGACTCATGCTCACCACAAAATCGTAGCCCCAGTTTTGTTTGAAAATATCGCGGAATCTTCCATTTGGTCCCCATTCAGTTTCTATCGCAAATACATCCCAGCCAGTATCATCAACCACGTAACCGCCATAATCTTGCAAAGCCTGAGCCAATATTTTACCTGGAGGTGATTCTAACCCCATCGAAGCGATTGTAACTGTTGCTGGAATAGCCATCAAAGCACCCATGCGACATTCGGGCTGAGGCGTTGTAGTTCTTAAACTTCCATAATTGGTTGACGCAGCTGCATCGACTGTTAATGCCGGCCATCTATGTCCTTTGTAAACATTATCATAATAAAAATTTTTATTCCCACAGATATTCATCTTAATGGCATGACGAATCGGACCAGATGTTGGTGTAAGTTCATTTACGCGAATTGAGCCACCTAAAACAGACAAATGCGAACCGCCATGCGAACCATAATAACCATCACCGTATAAATCCTGATTATCAGTATATACATAACCCGTAGTAGCATCTGAGCCATTACTACAATGCGCAAAAGGTTGCGATTGCCAAATTGAATGTTTATCCTTAAGTAATACGGCTATTCCAGCATTAGGAGTTGTACCATCCCAAGTCGTAGGACTGACTACAAAACTTTGTGGTATAGGTAAACTTCCCTGTAGTTTTAATGGTTGATCAGCAATACAACGATCCTTTGTTTTATCCCAAAAAGCTGTACACCAATAAATATTCATGTTAGTTACATCGGGTGTCAGAACTATCAAATCCTCATCTAAGGTAAGCATTTTGGCAGTTGGCATTTCAAGAAGAGCCGGCACATAGTTAGCATTACTACCAATTGGCATATTCCAGATAGAAGTTGCTGAAAAAGGCCACATAAAAGGATCTCTTGTTTCTGAAACTGCTTTAGTTTGTGCGAACACAACTGTTACATTTGTAAAATGGGTAGAAAAAAGAAACAATATTAGTAGAAAAGCTTTTCGCATTAAAAAATAGAGTTAAAATGAACAGGTTAAATGTTGATTGAGATACAAAATTGAATTTTACTCGCAAAGTCACTAATTTAGGTAAGCCAGTGTTTGAACTTAAACATTAGTTAGTGACTTTGCGAGAAATGTTGTTTATAAAATTACTTTCTGAACCAAAATACCTTTGGTTGATTGTAAGCGAACCAAATAAATACCTTTATTCAAATTAAGCACCTGACCTTCTTCTACTTTCGATGAAATAACAAGCTGTCCAACCATAGAAATCACCTGAATATTACCATTTTCAGTAAGTTTTAAACCACCAGCAACCGGCACAACAAAGTTTATATTTCTGATTATTGGATTATTAATCCCTGAAATAACAACAGAACTCACCGAACCTGATTCGAACGCTCCTACCGCACGTGTTGTAGCAAATGAACGACCTGAAAAATCGTTAATACATGCATTTAGTGCTTTGGACACTGTATCATTTTGATTTGAAGCTACACCTTTAGCCACCAAAAATGAGCCAGTTTGAAGACTCCAATTGGCTTTCAAGTAAGAATCGTCAGTTAGTGCACCAGCGGTTGTAGTAGGATTCACAAATAATGCCTTGTCATTTGCTCCCGTTTCAAAAGTTACATTGCCAGCAATTCTACTAGGATAGGCAGGGTTATTATATAATGACTTGCCAGTAGCATAATTATTAAAGCAATTACCCATTATCGAGTTTTTACTCATTACTTCAACTGTAGTAGGATCAACTAAAGCCCCACTTGTATATTTGACATTTTTCCAAAACACATTATTAAGAATATTTGGATAATATGTTGCACCATCATTAATCAACATCATATTTCCAGCCAAATTACTAGTTTTGTTATTTGCAAAAGTATTGTTTACAATATAAATTGTTGAAGGGCCTGCACCATTGTTGAAGCCTGTTCCCATAATTCCGCAAGTTATGGTTGCCGGTGAAGTAGATGACTTAATATATGAACATTCATTGTTGTAAATCAGGTTATCTGAAATAGAAGATGGAGTTCCTTTAGCAGGATCATTCAGGTTAATGTAAATCAATAAACCACGCTGACGACCTGCTAATGAAGTTAATGTAGAATTACTGAAATCAGCTATAGTTTTGTTGTTACGGATCACACAACCAACTATTGCGGGAGTTACATAAGCTGTATTTTGCTGATAATTTAGTTCAATAAGCGGAGAGAATTGGATATCAGTAGTACCTGAAAAGGCACCTGTAACAGTGTTGTTTTGGATCAGGCAGTATTCCATACGACCAAAATTCCAAATAAATGGTCGAAGAGAAGCATTATTTGTTTTAATAAATCCATCTCTGATTGTATTGTTACGGAACAAGGTATTATTTCCAATTACCATCATTTGAACTTCTGCTGTAACCGTAGAAAAATCATAATTTGTTGGCATCCAAAATTCAAAACCATTAAATTGACGAGCCGTTGTTGGTGCTGATTGAAATGCACGTGCACCATTTGATAAGTCAAAAATAAACCGGGTTGGATATTTGAATTCCCATGGTTCCACAATTCCATTGCCGTCATTATCCACAATTTGGCGTTGTGATAGAGCAGTTTCGTTACCTTTAAAACCACCATACCAGTTAAGATCACCCATTTTAAAAGCTTCGTTTCCCTGCCCGGAAACTGAACTTGTACGTGAATAAGAATTATAACCCGAGACACCATCTGCATCGCCCTGTACCCAAATATCATCTCCTGCAGCTGCACGTGCTTTTGCCGTATCAGGGCTTAATACTGCTGTAGCCCATGATAAACCATTGTTGGTATCCTTTCCATTATAACTACAATAAACTGTTTTTGCATTTGTAACCAACGCAAATGCGGTTAAGCACAAAAGTGCGGTTAAGAGTCGTTTTGTTTTCATTTTTACTTAGTTTTAAAATTATTACTTATTTTATTGAGATAACTGATTAAGATAGGAGCGAGTTTCATTCACACCATCCAGCATTCGATTACGGAAAATCAGATTGGATGACACGTGATAAATTGTATCATTTGATGGTTTCTTAAAAGTAAATTTCAAGTTAAAATCATGCGTTTTCTTGTCGTAGGAATTTACTCCATCGGCTTGGACTGTAGCCTGTCCTGAAATTTGTTGAAACGAAATACCTGATGAATTTACTGTAAGACTAAATTTCAAAGGTGTACTTGCAGAGGCTCCTGTAAGTTTCATTGAAGTTGTATATTCAGCAATTGGCGCTGTTACCAATACTGTAAATGGAGCTTGAGTTACTAACGACCATGCCTGATCATTACTTTCATTTGCAGAACTTTCAATGATAGTTGAACCAACAGTAACACCATTTAATTCCTTTGTAATAGAATTCTTATATAAATAATAACCTTCTGTACCAGCCATATACTTCACTCTCACTGTAACTGAGTCATTTATCTTGTTGATTGAGTCAAGTGAAGTAGCAATTATTTTCACCGGTATTGAAAACTTTCCTTTCAATGACAAAGGATCATTTAGAAACTTAACGGAATCAAGGACGATAGAAAAATAGCCGATAAATAGACCCTTAGGAATAATTGCCTGCACAGTACCGTCAGTGCCAAGTAAAGGTACATAATTATAATAATTGGTTGGCATAATAATATGCGAAGTATCAGTAACAGCAAATGCAGTTGTTCCTAACTTAAAATTCACAGTACGATCAAAATCGTTATGAAGTACACCTGCCATGGCAGCACCAATTCGGAATTGCATACCTTCACCAACAACCACCGTGCGTGTATAATCTTTCAATGAGGCAAAATAAGCCATATTTTTAGGTAATTTCGCATCTAAATAACTATCGTTATACGCGCAACTTGATAAAAACGAGGCAATTATTGAAAGGATTAAAAATAATCTATTGAGTTTCATAATTTCTTTTATTTTCTTTTATTTACTTTTTCACTATTTGCTATTTTACTCTTAATAATTAATAACCTGCATTATTAACCAAATTTGAAGCCTTGATAATTTCACCATAAGGGATTGGCAAATAAGGTGAACGGAAACTACGATTTTCTAATGATGATGTAGAATAAATTCCGTAAACCGAATAGGTCAATGGAGTTAAATCGCTTTTCCCATTACACCAACGGCGTAAATCCCAGAATCGATGATCTTCAAAACAAAGCTCCAGACGGCGTTCGTTTTTCACAAAATTCAGAAATGTTATGTTATCTACCTTGTTTCCAATGATATAGTATTTGTCTTTAGTCGACGGACCTGAACCAAAAGCCCGTTCACGAATTCGGCGCATTATTTCTTTAGGTGTATATGTATATGTCGTACTATTCATATCGCCTGTTGCCATAAATACTGCTTCTGCAAAGTTCAAATAAAGTTCTGGTCTCCCCAATAGTATAGAAGCCATCGTAGTTGTAACGGTTGGAGATGTGAAACGCACACTCGGATCAAGTAACTTTTGCAAATAATATCCTGTACGTGTATTGTTTATCGCAACTCCAGACGCATCCGCACCTCCGGATGCAGAAGCAATAGTTATTCCGGCAAATGACTCTCCATTTCTAACGATAAAATTATCCAGACGTGGGTCGCGATTTAGATGCGGATTTAATGGATCCAATGTGATTGTAGAAGCCACATCAGCAGGATATCCATCACTTTTTGGAAATGCATTTATCAGATTCAACGTTGGATTATAAGTGCCATTACCTTGCAATCTGGGTGGGTAATTTTCTTTTTCGAGCGTAGAAACGGCAGAGTTTATCGGGCCACGAAAGAAAATATCTTTATTACTGTTATCACCATTATTCAGATTCATTTTATTGAAATAATTGGCATAGGTTTGTAATGCAACACTACCGCCCGTTAACTGAATAGCAGTCTGAGCTCCCTGAGCTGCTCTTTTCCATAATTCAATGTTATTTGCGGGATTAAATGCAGGACTTGCAGCGTAAAGGTAAGTTTTAGCTTTAAGAGTTTTTGAAGCAATTCCCGATGCGTGTCCTGAATATGCAGTTGAACCATTATCGAATGCACTGTTTGCGTCAATGTTGTTATAATCAAGAGGTAAATGTATAAATGCACTGTCACAATCCTTTGCTATTTGAGTAACACATTCTTCGTATGTGTTACGGGATACATTAAGATTCTCGGTTTCCTTATAGTAACTTGTTCTGATAGGAAAACCATAAACCTTATCGTCGGAACCTACACCACCATATTTCTGAAGTAAATCAAATTCGTACCATGCCCTCAAGAAATATGCTTCGCCCAGTGTATAATAAAATGTACGAAGGTTTACATTGGGATTATTGTCAAAAATAACCGGAGTTGGAATTGTTTTTGTATTATCCAATACCATGTTTTCGATATACCAGTTGATGTAATTAATGTTGGTGTAATCATTCGACCATGTATCACCAAGTGGATTCGACTGTGCTGATATTCCATATTTTGCTGCTTTTGAAGTGGATGAATTTTCGTTGTTTGCTACCAGATTATCAGTAGTAGCTTCATAAGTCAGATTAACACGAGTTGGAATACCTAGGTATGCATGATACAATACACCCACAAAATAATCACGCGACTTTAATAAGTCTGCTGAACTTACATAACTATCTTTCGATGGCTCCATAAAATCTGAACAAGAAATCAGATTGAATGCAATTGTTATTATTGCCAGGTATTTATATAAAATGCTAATATTTTTCATATTCATATTTACTTTTTGATTTTTTTAGAACGACATTGACAATCCTACTGCATAAGTACTGAATAACGGATAATTATTTACACCAGCATCAAATGATTCCGGATCTAAAGCTTTGATTTTTGAAATAGTAAAAAGATCAGTCCCGTAAACAGAAACTTTAAACTCATTCATTTTCAATACTTTTACCCATTGTTTTGGAAATGAATAGGACAGTGTCAGATTTTGTAATTTTAGGAAACTTGCATCGGCTGTCCAGTAATCAGAAGCTGTTTGATAGTCGTTTGTACCGGCACCGGCAGTCAACATTGGATATGGATTTCCGTTTGGCAAAGCATTTACTGTTGAGTATTTCCGGGTTGAATAATTTTGGAAATAACTGCTCAAATAAGGTTGGTATCCTCCATAACCTACCACATTGGCAAACAATTCAATACCTTTATATTCTAATTTAAGATTACCTGCATACATCAATCGTGGCATCGAATTACCAATTACAACCTTATCGTATTGGTTTATTACCCCATCTCCATTAACATCCTGATAGATTATGTTTCCAACCTTTAAACTTTTAGGATCCATGTAGCTTGGTGCTGCCATGGTCCCAGCCAACACTTTATTAATATCATTCTGTGTATAAAAGCCAATAGCATGATATCCACGAATGTCATCTGTTGCATCACCAATAGTAGAATAGTTTGGATCAGGTAATACATCGGCAGCTATTATCTTGGTTTTACCATAAGTAAAGTTACCGCCAATTGTATATTTAAAGTCTGCAACTTTTCCGGTATACGATGCAACAGCTTCCATACCGTTTAATCCGGTTTGACCATAATTGCTAGTCGGAATAAAGTTTGGGCCACCACTTGTTGCTGGCATAGTATTTACCCGTTGTGTAATTTGACCGTACGATAAATAGTCGAAATAGGAAACCTTGAGTTGAATAGCATTTAAGAGTTTTGTTTCGACACTCAAATCAATTTCTCGCATTTCAGGCCAGGTAAGTACATTGCTACCGGCACGTACAACATTGGTAGTATTGCCTGTCGAGGTTGAATTGAACATATAAGTATTAGGTGCAAACTGATTATAATACCAGGTAGTTCTCCATAAATTGGGCGACACATTATCATCACCCATATAACCCCATGAAGCATTTAATTTCAGGAAATTTACCGTTTTAGAATCTTTCAGAAAATCTTCTTTTGAAACCGTCCAACCTGCTCCAAATGAGGGAAACACTTCAAATCTCTTATCAGGTGCCATTATTTGTGAACCACAATAGTTTGCAACAGCTTCAAGGCTATATTTTCCTGAATAACTGTAATTTACCCGTAATCCAAGATTCTGACGCTTATAATCGTATAGCTGGCCAGCAGTACTTAATTGCGAGATAAAGTAGACCAAATCAGCGGTAACGGCATGATTTCCGAATGTACGGTCGTAATTAAATGTATTGGCAAAAGCCCAGCGCTGTGTGTAAGCATTAGCACCCATGGATTGACTTGTAGCATTAACCTGTGTTCTAAGTGTTTGAATGGCTGTTACATTGCCATCGAAATCGAATGACTGTGCATTGTACACACCAAAAGTATTGATTTTTCCCAAATTTTGCATGTGATAAAGATCAAAATTAAAAACCGGAGACCAAGATAACCCTTTTAACAATCCATTCAGATTAATATTGAGATTAACATCGGCTTGAACCCTCAACGAAGATTCACGTTGGTATCCACTTAATGCTTGTCCACCATAAGGATTATCCATCCAGGTGGATGTACCTCCAATTGTATCAGTACCTGCCTTTAAAAAAATTGGATATGCATTTGGATAGCGTGAAGATAAGGTGGAGATACTAAAATTCCCGGGATATTGCTTTTCGTCTAAAGAAGTTGCCAAATTTGCTAAAAGTTTTATGTTATTAGAAAATTGAGAATTTACATTTCCCTGAAGATTAAAGGTTTGGATTCCGGTTTTGCTATTTCCATAAGTTTCGTAATTTCCTTCATTTTTATAGCTCCCGTGAACGTAATAATTGGTTTTTGAATTTCCACCGGAGTATTCCACCATCAATCGGGTAAAATCCATATTTTTCTTCAAAAATTGTCCGTAATAATCCACATCGGGGTACTGATTGGCTGAAGTTTTATACTGATAGGCATCCAACACATCCTGGGAGTAACCCTGACCAGCCGGAAGTACACCGTTGTTATCGTTCATCAATGCTTTGTTATAGTTTGTAGCATAGTCGAACGAATTCATGTATTTTGGTAAAACTGTCGGATATTTCAGACCCTTTTGAGCTGTAACTGTAAATTTAGGACTTCCCTGAGCACCACGCTTTGTAGTTACCATAATAATTCCGTTGCAAGTGCGACCGCCATAGAGTGCTTTCGAAACGGCATCCTTGAGAATTCTGATTTCAGCTATCTGTCCTTCATCATAAGCAGTTAGTGACCGTTCAACCCCGTCAACCAGAGTGATATAACCACCGGAAGCACCTCTGACATACATATTAAAGTTGTCTTCGCCCGGATTGCCATTGTTTTGTAAAATAAATAGCCCTGGTAATTGACCAGCTAATGCCTCGGTTACAGATACAGCCGGATAATTTAAGAGATTCTCGCCTTTAACCATATCAGTGTTTCCCACAAAACGGTTGTAATCTTGCTTGCCAAATAAAACACTGATTCTACTATCCTTTAAAGAAATTATTGAATCCGTTTTTTGTTGAGCATCTACAATTGAGAATTCTGTTACAATTGTGAGTAAAACAGTAATTAATATTTTTATTTTTGAACACTTCATAATAATTAAAATTGTGATTTTGTTTCTATACTTTTTTAGATTATGTTAGTCTTATTAAGTGGACTACCAACCGGGATTTTGAGTAAAGTTAGGACCTAACTCTACATTTTTATAAGGAATTGGAAATAGATAATGTCTGTCCTGCCATTTCAATTGTAAGTTATCTGGTAAAGTTACTACGGTATATTCAAACGAACTTACACCGGTTTTTTTAATATAAACTCCTTTTTGAATTAGCACTGAAGGGTCCAACATTATTTTCCAACGACGTAAATCATAATATCTTTTTTCTTCGAATGCAGTTTCCACACGATTTTCGTTTCTAATAGTTTGTTCAAACTGAGTAGCATCACCTGTCTGCAACCAGGTTTGACTTCCATCGTAAAGTGGCATACCGGCACGTGCACGAACTTTATTCACCGCTTGAGCAGAAGTCAATGTGAATCCTGAAATTCCTTGAGGTACTGCATTTGGTCCCCAGGCACGATTGGCAGCTTCTGCATAAAACAGATATAAATCGGCTAAACGAATTTGATTCCAAAGAATACTAATTATTCTTGATGGAGGTGGTGTTGCAAATGAGGCATCACACAATTTTGCATTATAATATCCGGTATATGTAAAGCCATTTACCGCTACCTTTTGTGCAGTTATTTTCAGCTCTTTTGCAACAACATTGTTATATGATTCATTCCAAATTTCAACTGTGCGAGATAAATTTGCAACCATTGGATTTGTAGCTCCATTATACATGATTGTTTTATAGAAACGTGGGTCACGACCAGTGTAAGGATTAGTAAGATATCTATTTGAAGTTGGATCTATCGACGATCCATCGGCCCATTGAAAGCATTCTGCCAGATTTTCTGTTACCGATTCGGCTCCATTAAACGATCCACCATTAAGCATATCCGATTGAATACCCACCCATATAGGTGTCCAGGAAATAGCTTGATTAGCTGTTAATCTTCCAAAAAGAACTTCTTTAAACGTACTTGCTTTGGGATTGACAAACAAATTATTGAATTCAGCGAATGGAGCTAATGCATAATAACCGGAATTTTCAGCAGCACTAATTGCTTCTCCCGCAGCTACTGCTGCATTTGACCATAAAGTCAGATCATTTGAAGGATTTGCAAACGGACTGGCAGCCCACAACAATGCTTTTGCCTTGTAAGCCAACGCTGCCATTTTGGAAGGACGCCCCCAGTTTGCATCTTGAACTATCAAGGGTAAATATTGTGAAGCTTTATCAAAAGTGTCAGCTATTTTTTGGGCAGTTTGTGTATAAGTTAAACGTGGAAGATCCATATTAGCGTCTGCTGCTAAAGGCTCTTCTAAATAAGGCATACCACCCCATCCCTCAAGAAGTTCAAAGTAAAAATGTCCTCTCATAAAATAGGCTTGTCCTAGAATTCCATTAATTTGGTCTGAAGAACCATTTATGATCCTATTCGCATTTTTAATTGCCAAATTACATATCCGAATTGCTCTCCAACAATCATTAAACCGCTGTTCTGCTCCTTCCTGAAAATAGGTTCCATCATAATAATTTCCGAAAAAATTACCCCAACGGTAAGGTTGTTTAGGATGCCAATTACTTCCCTGATTCGGGATACAATTATCAGTTATTGATTCACGGAGTCCATACATACGCTTTCCATTGAAACCTGAATACAACGCTTGTTGGTTGTTTCCTAAATCGTTGTCATCAAAATAAGCGTATGGTGCAAGTAATTGATCAATAAATGCCTGACTTTTAGTGTAGTCAGTGAAAATCTGCTTGTCTGTAAATGCCACTGAATCAGGTGTTTGGTTTAAGTAATCAACACATGAATTCAATGCAAAAATACTGGCAGCAATTATTAAAAATACTATTTTGTTTCTCATTTTTCAAAATTTTGTTTTTAATTACAAAGTCAGTTTTATTGATAAGGTGATACGACGTGGCAATGGATAAAATTGGAACGAACCGGAATAATCGTTTCCATAGAAGTCTGTAGAACCCTCATTCTCAGGATCACCCAATATATATCCCGGTGCTATTGTTAATAGGTTAGAACCTTGTAATGCAAATCGGGTAGAGGTTAATCCCAATGATTTGACCCATTTATTTTGAAGTGTATACCCTATCTCCATCGATTTTAGTTTCAGATAACTGGCATCAACAATTCCTTTACTGGTGGAATTTGCTCCTCCCAAAACCGCATATTTAGCATTTGTATTTTGTGGTGACCACATATCATTAGCACTAGTTCCTTTCAAAAGGATGTATGAGTCAACCGGATCATACGACCACATTGGATTAGTGTAGTTTCCAAATGATTTATTTACACCGGTAGCACCCTGAAACAGGAAGTTAAAATCAAAACTTTTGTATGTAAAACCGGCGGAAAAACTATAAGTAGTGTTTGGTCGGTTTGTTAATCCGGTAGCAACAGCATCATTATTGGTTGTCGCATCACCATTAAAGTCAAGAACTTTATCACTTCCAATTTTTAAATTATTCTGACCAAGCGAATAATTCATTACTTCATCCATATTTTGGTAGTATCCAATATTCTTGCTTGAATAGATTTGTCCAATTTGTTTGCCTTGAGTTTTTTGATAATCGTTCATATATGCAGGCT
>TBL_comb47_HYPODRAFT_10000994_pt1 | contig 37383 bp, 33 predicted proteins | sample TroBogypolimnion_40_FD_10682 | JGI IMG/M metagenome (IMG submission 10682)
AAAGCAANGACGTGCACTTGAATTGATCGGGGAGATCAAAATGTAGACAGAAAGTGGAACCTAAAATATCGAGTGTTTCAAAGGGAAAACACACCTTTTTTAGGGAAGAACTTCAGATTAAACTGCTACCCTAAATTCGGGGTCCACTTCATAGTGATCAGTAAGAAACAACGTTGCCGTTCAAAACACCCACGATATCGAGCGTTTGCGCATTTCCGGTTGACAAGCTGATGCTGTTGCTTCCACCATACACATAGTCGCCAGCAACCACCCCGGTTGCATTGACAACCATATTGGATAAATTGGTTTGGAAAGTGGATATGGCTGGCACCACCACATTGGCCACCGATTCGGGGCTGTTTGATAAAGAGTTGTTTTGGGCTGGGAAGTAAGAAAAACTCAGTGCGGTGGGACTTTTGTTCACTGAAACATAATAGTTCAGAATGCCCAAAACATCGGCGGCAGTGACGGTTCCATCTTTGTTCCAATCCGAGGAAATGAAATCTGAGGGTAGAACGGTTGTGCTGGAGGACTTCCCTAAGCCTTGAGGAACACCCAAACCTGCTGCAATGGACATGGCAGCCATGGCATCGTTGATGTTGATCGCGGAATAGTTTGCCATGCTCGCATTGTTCAATGGGTACAAAGTCATTTGTCCTGCAGGCAAATTGCTGATGTTGTATTGACCGTTGGAATTGGTTTCGGTTGCACCAAAATACAAAGATTGGACGTTGGTGCTGTTCAACGCAGTGGGATTGGAGTTTGGGGTGATAACGCTATCAATTGTGAATTGTCCGCCGGCATTAAAAGTATTGTTTAAATTGGTATTCAACGTGCCCAAAATCGGTTGAGAGCTGGCGCTGTTCAATGGCGGTGTGTATTGACCTGAAATGGTGACCAAATGCCCTGAGCTGCTGTTCGTGGTGACCGCGAATGCTGGATTGGGTGTGAACACCACATTGCTCGCGTTGCTAGGAACATCTATCACAAATGAGTAAGCGCCTTTCGTTGTGGTAGAAGCAACAATGTCTAAATTTAAGTTGGCGCTTGGTGAGGTTGCGGTGACTTGGCTGAACGGTGCTGTGTACGTATTGAGATTCAAGTTGAGGTAAGTGTATTGGCTCTGATTAGTGTCATTGACGTAGTAAGGGGCACTTTGAACCACATAATCAATGTCTGTCCCGGGCATCGTCGTTTGATTTTGAGTGGCGCTGAAATAAGTCGTTGGGTTGGTTGAATTGTTGTTGTATTGAATATAGACGTGCCCTGTCAACGAATAAACTTGAGGATTCAGGAAAGCCTGAACAGTTGTTGCGAGGTTAGAGCCAACAGGCTTGAAAAAACTGTTGTTGATGGATACGTTGTTGAAACTGGCGTTGGAGACAGTCGCAAAGATGCCTGGACTCACCGCTGGACTCATTGCGGGTGTGGTCAATGTGACTGAAGCAACTGGTTGGCTAAAGTCGGTTATTCCATTGACGGAGGCCCATTGAAATGTTGCGTAGTTGTTGCTCGCGTCTGAGGTAATGTTTTGTTGCGCGATGGTCCCACTCAGCAAGGATGTGATATTGGTCACAGTGCCGGTTGAATTGGGTACGGTTAAAGTAAACCCCAGTGAATTGAGTGACGTGCTGTTTGCGTAGCCTGGGTCAGCGTAAATATAGAAGGTCTCGCTTAGGCCACTGGTTGTGCTGGGTGAATGTGTGAACGTTAAGCTGTCTGAATTGAAACTGGAAGAAATGTTGCCCAAGAGGGTAATGATCCCACCGTTGATCGATGACACGCTACAGTTGGAAATGAAGCTCGGGTTAGAGTTGTCATTGACGATATCACCAACCAGAATTGACCCAGACGATAAAGAGCTTACCGTAATGGTTGAACCCGTTCCGCTTCCTGTGGCCAGAACTGTTTGGGGGCTTGCAAAACTTGACAATTGAGCATAAACAGGTCCATGTAAAACAGTAGAGCCGTTAAGCCCATTGGACAAAGCACCCGAGTAAGTTGTGGAAGTGATGCTCAAGGCAGGGGAGCTGTTGGCGTAATAAAAATTGGCTTGGCCCAGCATTGAGCTAGAACCGTTTGTGCCCAATACGTTTGATGCGTTCGAAAGATTGCTGAAATTGAAATAATCGGTGACGTTGTTTTCGTCAATGCCAGCAGAGTCTATGCTTTGAACTGTCACAACAGGATATTGACCTGAGGTGGCCAAGGACACTTGATTGGGTACAAGTTCAATGGTGTTGCTTAAAGGGCCCGGTATTAAATTGAATACGCCCAAAGTTGGGAACTGATTCAAAATGGAGGTGACAACGTTGGCGCAAGTTTGTGCCGATGAATTCCCTCCAACACCAAGGTCAGAGTTTTGAACCGTATAAATTGCCGATGTGGCGTAAGAGCCTGAAGAATCATTTGAAGAGTTTGGATAGCTAATTTTTATAATATCGCCAGGCACAAAACTGGTATTTGATCCAGTTGAAGTGGAGTTGATGGTGATAAGTTGAATATTGGGCGCGGCTGGATGGATCAATGTGACAGGCGAGGCCCAACTCATTGAAACTGAAGGTGCAATGGATAAAACAAGAGAATTAGAACCGACTGAGACCACCTTGTCGCCACTGGGAATATTGTTTCCCGTGATGAAGTCACCAACCATTACGCCATTACCCGTTAGAGTACTCGAGCCAGGAAACCCATTGACTGTGGGCGTTGAATTGAAGTTGAGCGTTGTTGAAGATGCCGATAAATTTGCATTCAAAACCAGTACGTCGGGATGAGACAAGACCAATGTCGAACTGCTTAAGTTCGGCGGATTATTGGAGTTAAGTGTTAGAGAGGTCGAGCCCACACTTTGAACTTGAAAGTTGCCGGCAATAACACCTGTCGCTGAAAACAGATAATCACCAGCAATTACTCCGGTTGTATTGCTAACGTTCAAAACTCCAGAGTTACTTTGTATTAAAGTGGTGAAAGGGTACGATCCTCCTACTCCAGGAGATATGCCAGAGGGAGAGAGTGCATGAAAAAAATTAAGGCTGTTGCCGGCTTGAACAGCCGAGCCAATGGGTGACGACAAGGTGATGGTGTTACCAGAAAGGCCTGTCACAGCCTGGCTACTTAAATTGGCGCCTGTGACAATGTCACCGACTTGAATGCCAGCAGTGGAGAACAAAGTCAGGGTTGAGGCGCCAATGCCAGATGACGTTGAGGTTTGAGCAATTAAATTTTGGGTATTAGACGGATGAACAAAATTGATGGGCGTGTTGAGAGGAATACTAGCGGCGATGGTTATAGAGTTTGAAATTGAGATCGTGTTGGCGTTGATGAAACTGGACACTGTCGTGCTGGCAGGTATTCCTAAGCCATAGACATTGTCTCCAATTTCAACACCGCTGGTTGATGACACACCAAGTGTGTTTCCCGTTGTTTGGGCATTCGAGGTGGTACTGTAATTGGTTGGATGAACGAATGCAACCACTTCTTTCGAGGATAAGTTGCTGAAGTTTAGAGAGTTGCCCGATCCTGTCGCTGACGTGTAGTAAACAGTGCCAGAGTTGGAAATTGCATTCACCATTGCATTGCTTGGAACATTGAGGCCAACAATCATGTCTCCGATTTGTATGCCTCGACCTGAAACTGAGGAGTTGGTGGTCGTTCCATCAGAATAAACAGTGATTGAATTCGCCAAGAAACTACCCGTGGCGAAAGCTGATGTGACCAGATTGCTGGTGACTGTTTCCAGGTGGCTTGGCAGAATCGATGAACCATTTGTAATGGTTCCCAATGCTGAAGCAACTGAAGTTGGATTGGCGCTTAGTGTGTTTAAGTTGTTGGTTGTTGGAGGAGGTGTCACTATTGACGGCGGAGCATTGAAAAGCAGCAATTGATCAATATAGCCGTTGAATGCAATGGAGTTACTATTGATCAGTGAAGGCGTTGATGCAAAATTTGGAAAATAGTTTAGGTAGCTTTGTGAAGTGCCGGTTTGAGTGCCATCCAAAGTCATGGCAATCGTTCCAGTACTTGAATAACTGATTCCAACGGTATGTTCTGTATTGAATGCCAACGTAGAAGTTGTGATAAAAGCACTACCGCTGTTCAATCCCAAATTCAGTGTATATCCACCAGAAACAACTTTCATCCACAAGATGATCGTTTGACCATCAATTTGTTGACTCTGTAAAAGTGTTGATGTTGAATTCAGTGATGTGACATTGAACGTCATTAACAGGCCGCCAGACATCAGGGCACCTGTCAATGGATTTTGTATGGGCATTAAACCGGCAACATCGTTCGTTCCAGAAAGGGTGACCTTTGTTGGACTCGAGTTACCTGTGCTGGTCAATTTAACGCCAGCCAGCATGTTGGTGTTGATGGCCAAAATAATCCTTTATGTATACGGTCACGACCTGTCCAACGGTTTAAACCAATGGCAAACCCCACAACGAGTTTGAATCAATGGCACAAAGAGTACGGACCTGGACTCTTGCAGTAAGATCGCCTCAATCGAGCTTTTGTAAGTGAACAAGCAAGCAGAAAACGGCAATTTTTCGCCTTACGGCTTCTTTAAAGCAAGTTTGGTGCCCGCAGTCTCTAGCTCAGACGGCAATGGTTTGCCGTCTGAGCTGAGTGTTACTTTGGGAAATGTGGATTCAATAAGGCCAGTAAATGGAAAACGTCGACGTTGTGGTCATTGGTGCGGGTGTGGTGGGCTTGGCCGTCGCCAGAGAACTCGCAATGAATAGCCAGACTGGTGGCCATACCAGCGTTTTTGTCTTGGAGGCCCAGGGCGCCATCGGCACGCAAACGAGTTCACGCAACAGTGAAGTCATTCACTCTGGGATTTATTACCCAAAAAACTCCTTGAAAGCCCGCTTGTGTGTACAAGGTCGTGGATTGTTGTACGACTATTTAAAAGAGCGTTCTTTGCCGTTTGCGCGGCTTGGTAAATTGATCGTGGCCAGCCACCCAGAACAATTGACCGTATTGGAAGGGCTGCAAAAAAAAGCCTTGGACAATGGCGTTGAAGATCTTGAATTTTTAGCCCAGACCCAAGTCCACCGCTTGGAGCCAGACTTGAGCGTGCAAGGAGCCTTGTTGTCGCCGAGCACGGGAATTTTAGACAGCCACGCCTATATGCTGAGTTTGCAAGGGGATTTGGAGCGCGCGGGCGGGCACGTGATTTTTGACACCCCAGTCACAAAGGTCGCTTTAGATGAAAGTCAAAACGGCTCAGGGGCCGTTTTGACCACCCGGGATGGCACTGAGATCAAGGCCAAATGGGTGGTCAATGCGGCCGGTCTGCATGCACCGCACGTGGCTCGACTGTTCCATGGCCAGGACGCAAAATTTTTACCCTGTGCGCACTATGCCAAAGGCAATTATTTTTCGCTCAATGGACGCTGCCCTTTTAAGCGGCTTATTTATCCGGTCCCCGAAGTGGCCGGTTTGGGGGTGCATTTGACGCTCGACTTGGCTGGACGTGCCAAGTTTGGACCCGATGTTGAATGGGTAGATGATCCAGAGAATTTGGTCGTCAATCCCAAGCGTGGAGACGTTTTTTATGATGCAATAAGGCAATACTGGCCAGGGTTGCCGGACAACGCTCTGGTCACAGGATACTCAGGGATTCGGCCTAAAATTAATGCAAAGGATGAAGCGGCTGCAGACTTCTTGCTTTTGGGGTCCTCGGTGCACATGGCCCAAGGAGTCGTTCATCTGATGGGGATTGAGTCGCCAGGCCTCACCAGTTCACTGGCCATTGCCAAGCGGGTGCTCCAAGAGTTTCACCACCTTTGAGGTCGACTCAATTGGTGACAATATAACCTCGGGCTTTGAGACACTCTTTGTTGGCGGCTTCGGTTTTATTTTCGATGCTGCGAATGGCGACATTCGATCCTGTCACGGTCCCAATCAACAAGGCAGCTGTTCTATCGGTACTGGCCCAAGCGCCAAACATGAACCCTGACAATGCACCCAAGGCCAAGTCGAGCTGTAAGGTGTATTCTGGCTCTGCTTTTGCCTTGGCATAGCGCTCACATTCGCGCACATCGTTGGGATTGATTTTGATCAAACCCTCAAAGTTACTGATTTCAGCTTGGTAGGGCTGAATCGCGCAGGCACTGAGCAATGCAACCGAGCTCAAAAGAAGGAGGACTTTGAACGCATTCATGGCTTAATAGGCGTAGCCGACCTGAAATTTGATGATGGGGAAAAAGCGCATGGCAGAAACGCTGGCGCTTAGTTTTTGGCTTTGGGTGTTTAAATTGCTTTGAAAACCTGCGTTACCCGGAAAGAGTCCTGGAGTTGCACTGATGGAGCCATCCAATTTTCCAAAATCAAAACCCATGTCGGAGCTGAAGAGAAAACCTGATTTTTTGCTGAGATCGCCAAATCCCCAGCCTAGGCCCAAATAGGGCATCGTGGCGGGAAAAGTGATGTTGGCGTTGATGCCCTGACCCGGATTGACAGGATAGGTGGTGTTGTTGATTTTGAGGTTCCCACCAGTGGGTACGCCAGCCAAGCTGATGTTGGTGGGCTTGATGTTGATTCCAGAGGACAAATGAAAAGCCGATTTCCAAGGGTGATAGTCAGCATAAACTGCCGTGGTTGTCAAATTAAAGCTTCCGCTGTAGTTGATGCCATCTTGAGTGGTCTGTAGGGATTTGCTCAAATTGGTCACTTCTGCACGAAGCACAAAACCATTGGACATTTCTTTGCCCATTCCCAGGCCCAGTCCACCGGTACCTAAAACCGAATACACCATCAAGTTGTTTGAACTTTCTTGGGCAAAACATTGCCCTAAGCCCAGCGAGGCCAACAAAACCAAAAAACCCCCTGAAAACGCGTTCTTGGCTTGAAGAAACGAAGACTTGAATGGGGCTTGAATTTTTGTAGAGTGGTGCATGATAGGGTCAGAGGGTGAAGGTGGGCAAAGGGGCCAGGTGGATCGTTCAAAATGAAGGGTGTTTAATACAAGCGTCAGTTGCAGGGCAAGACATCAATCCAGAAATCGACCCCTTTCGCAAAAAGTTGAGTTCACAGGCCTTGATCCAGAAGCATGTCTGTTTTGTAAACATGAGTAACGCTTCAATGATCGGAATCAATTCAGAAATCTTGAGTCGATTAAAGAAGTATTTTTGAGTTAGATCAGTAAAGTCGAGAGTGCCGTGTTTTGCCGTTTTGACAACTTGGGCATCTAAAAATTAAATCATCGCGCCCAAGGCTGCTATGACTGAAGATGGGTACTCAGCGTCGCATCGAGGCCAGGCCCAACCAGACGGGGAGATGATTTTTTTGCCCGTCACCTCACCGCGTGTGGACTAGGCCACGCGTGACACCAGGCGCGAGACTTTGGTGTCCAAGGTGGAGGGTTTGTAAGGCACGGGATTGGTTTGAATAATCAGGGCTTGTGAGCATGGGCCAGAGAGGTTGATGATTCTGCCCATCTCTTTACCCGTGTTGGGGCAGCCATGGGGTTGGAGTGCCATGGGGGAAGTCGAGCCAATGGGTTTTGTCGACCGCTGCGCTGTCGCGCACGGCACTGGCCCCCGAGTTGTCGCCATGCCAAGCTCTGGCCAAGTTGACGTCCCCGTTTTTAACTTCTGCCGGATAGACTTGGATCCTCAAGCCCCGATTGATAACGTCGTGCCCATCCCTAGAATTTGTGGACAATCTCAAAGTCGTTTAATGCTTTGCATGAAATTGCTAAAACGCGTCTTGGACACAAAAGTGCAGAGAATGTTCAGATGCGCATTTGATTTTGGAAATTTTTAAAATGCCAAGTCGTGCGCCTTGGTTCACGTTGGTTGGAGTGGCGAATTCAGCCCTGTTTGATAAATACCCATCCCCCTATTCCGGGTATAGCTCAAGCATCAAGTTCGAAGTCGCACCAAAAGTTGAGCTGCATTTTCGCGTTCTACACCCCGCATCTCTGCCTCATTGAATACACGTGAAGCGTGTAAATTTTCCACATGCTCCATGCCATTACCAAAAGGGAAATCTGTGCCAAACAAAATATGTGAGGGCAATGCGAGTTTTTTGAGTGCCATGAGGGCCAGTGGATTTTCCACACTGGCCGTGTCGTAATAAAACTTCCGCAATTCAGGCAACATTCCTCGCGGCATTGCTGTCGTTTTTTTCTCGGCGGGAGCCCCCGCGCGAAGTGTTCCATTTTCTTGGAGGTAAGGTGCTAGGTCTCCTAGAAATCTAGATGCAAGATAGGGCATGGTGCCTCCGCCATGTGCGAAGATGAACGTCAGATTGGGGTACCTGGCAGCAGTACCACTGAATAAAAGGCTTGCGATGGCACGTGTGGTGTCTGTTCCGTACTCGATCAATGAGCCACCAATGCCAGGTTGTGCATCGTGACAACAAGCCGCGTCCTTGGGGTGCACATATATGATGGCGTGCCGGCGGTTGAGTTCTTCATAGATGGGTGCGAGAGATGCATCTCCCAAATATTTGTCACCATACAGCGGTTTGTCACCAAAATTGGTGAATAGGTAAACGCCATCTGCCTTGAGTGTTTCAAGAGAGTATTCAATTTCACGAAGGCACCCTTCAATATCTGGAACTGGCAATGCCGCAAACATTCCAAAACGCCCAGGGTGGTCTATCGTTTGCCTTGCAGCAAACTCATTGACCTCGCGTGCAATCTTGCGAGCATCTGTAGGGTTTCCAAACCAAAAACCAGGACCTATGGTGGAGACGAATGCGGTTGAGACACCACTCTTGTCCATGTCGTCAAGGCCTTCTGCTATGCTTTTGTTGGGAAACTGACGGACATTGTTGTCGAATAGGAACTTTACGTAGGCTGGTGCGGTGAGGTGGTGGTGGGTATTGACCCGGCCTGCGAGTTTGGGCATCTGTGCTTGTAATACTTCGCTCGGCAGCAAGGTTCCCGCACCCATTGCTGCAATACCACCTAAAAAGTTCCGCCGGCACATGCAATTTGACGGATTGGTTTTTGGTATTGTTTCTTGAGGCGTTGTTACCATGATCTTTCCTGACCTTTCTTGCATTTGAATTGTTGTTGGTAAATCAAACTTGATTACACAAGTTTGAGCAATCAAAGTCAATCAGTTGAACTTTTGTCACCTTGAGTCAGAGCAAAGATAGGCAACAGAAATGAAGTTGATAAATGCCCATTTCCGATTATTCGGTAGAGCCGCCGATTGATAAGGCTATTATTTATATTATGGCGGAAGCGGTGAGATTCGAACTCACGAACGGTTTCCCGTTGCCGGTTTTCAAGACCGGTGCAATCGACCACTCTGCCACGCTTCCTCTTTCCAATTTTTTGCAAAACAGCGTTAAACTTTGTTTTGTTGCTTTGGGTCGAATTCAAAGCTCAGGCATTATAGTCTGAAGTTGGGTTATTGGGCCCATCCCTCAAGGGGCATTTGTCTCTTAATCAACTAAAAAAAGGCCTTGAAGGTCGTTGAGAAAGTCAAAACCTTGAGTGCTTGGGGTGATCCAGTCGCCTTCTCGCGTCAATAGGCCCTTTTGGAGACCCATTTGGATGGGTGCATCGATGGACATGGGTGAGAGGCCTGTTCGCTCATAAAAAGTGTCAATTGAGAATCCATTCTTGAGCCTCAAGGCATTGAGCATGAATTCAAACGCCAAGTCCTTGTGTGCAATTTCGTCGTGTAGAGCCAAGCACTCCTGGGTTTTTGATTTCTCCATATAAAGTAAGGGGTCCCTGACCCTGACTTGGCGCACAATGCGGTGCGCAAAACTGAGTTTGCTGTGTGCCCCGGCTCCCAGTCCCAAATAGTCGCCAAACTGCCAGTAGTTCAGGTTGTGCACACATGCATGGCCCTGTTTGGCAAAAGCCGATACCTCATAGCGCTCAAGACCACCTTCAAGTGTTTGATGGCTGATCATGTCCAGCATTTCATAGGCCGTGTCTTCACTGGGCAACTCGGCCGGGGGGTATTTCGCAAAGAAGGTGTTGGGCTCGATGGTGAGTTGATATATCGAGAAATGTGGTGGCGAAAATGACAAAGCCGTCTCGAGGTCTTCTTTTAAATCATTCAAACTTTGAGTGGGCAGCGCATACATCAAATCGATGTTGAAGGTTTTGAAGGCCTGAGCGGCTTCGCTGACAGCGGCCAGTGCTTGGTCTCGGTTGTGAACACGGCCGAGCTTTTTTAAGTGCTGATCGTTGAAACTTTGCACGCCGATCGAGAGCCGATTGACACCTCCTTGAGCAAAGCCTTTGAAGCGCTCGGTCTCAAAACTCCCTGGGTTGGCCTCAAGGGTGATTTCGCACGATGGCGACAAGGGCAACAAGGCCCTGACTTGTGAGATCAAATGCTCTATGACGGCGGGCTCAAAGAGACTGGGCGTGCCCCCACCGATGAAGACCGTGTGCACGGCGCGCCCCCAAATCAGAGGAAGCGAGGACTCCAAGTCTTGGAGCACGGCCTGAACATAGTTGTTTTGTTGGGTGATATTGAGTCTTGCACTTTGACCATTTTCTGTCTCCAAACCATGTGAATTGAAGTCGCAGTAAGGACACTTTTGTACACACCAGGGTAGGTGAATATAAAGTGACAAAGGGGGGAGGGCTTTGAGTTGCAAGAGGCCTGGGCGAGAGAGGTGGCCAAGATCGATGGGTTTCAAAGCCAGTTATCCTTGATGAGGGACAGCATTTTTTGCGCGGCTTGTCCACGGTGGCTGAGCGCGTTTTTGTGTGCGGGATCGAGCTCGGCCAAGGTTGCACCGAGGTGCGGTATCACCATCACCGGATCAAACCCAAAACCATGTTCTCCCCGAGGACTTTGTGCAATGTCACCGCCCAGTCGCCCCACCGCAATCAAGGGCTCGGGGTCATCGGGGTGCCGCAGGGCCACCAAGGTGCTCACCAGTGCGGCGCGTCGGTTGCTTTGACCTTCAAGTTGTTCGAGCAAAGCCCGCACGTTGTTGTCATCACTTTTTGGGTAGCCAAAAAGGGTGGCGAAAAATGCCGTTTGAACCCCTGGTCCTCCACCAAAATGGTCCACACACAAGCCCGCATCATCGGCCAAGGCAGGCAGGCCACTGTGCTGAGAGGCGTGTCTTGCCTTGGACAGAGCATTCTCAACAAAGGTGTGATAGGGCTCGGGTGCCTCAGAGATGCCCAAAATTGACTGCGAGATCAACTCCACGCCAAGGCTTGAGAACATCGCTTGAAGCTCCGCCAATTTGCCCAAATTGTGAGAGGCGAGGACGAGTTGTTTCATGTTGAAAGATGTTTTGGTGGGGCAAATTCAAAGGGGCGTGCCCAGTGCGTTGTGTTGAGCCACCACCAAGGATTCGATGCCGCTTTGAGCCAAGTCGAGCAAGGTGTTCATTTCTTGGCGGCTGAAGGCTTGTCCTTCGGCGGTGCCTTGAATTTCGATGAAATGTCCAGTGCCCGTCATCACCACATTCATGTCGGTGTCGCATTGAGAGTCTTCTAAGTAATCCAAGTCCAATAAGCCAACCCCATTCAAAAGGCCCACTGAGATTGCCGCGACCGAGTCGGTGACAGGGGATTCTTTGAGTTGATCGCTTTGGAGAAGGCCCGCGATCGCGTCTTGCAGGGCAATGAAGGCGCCAGTGATGCTGGCCGTTCGAGTGCCACCATCGGCTTGAAGCACATCGCAGTCCAAGTGCAGGGTTCTCTCCCCGAGTTTTTTGAGGTCCACCACAGCGCGCAAGGAGCGTCCGATGAGGCGTTGAATCTCTTGGGTTCGGCCAGACTGCTTGCCCCTGGCGGCTTCACGGTCGCTGCGGGTATGGGTGGAGCGGGGCAGCATGCCGTATTCGGCCGTGACCCAGCCCTCGTTGCTTCCTCTCTTGTGGGGCGGCACTTTGTCCAGGACTGAGCAGTTGCAAAGCACGCGGGTTTGACCAAATTCGATGAGCACCGAGCCTTCAGCATGCACAGTAAAGCCGCGCGTGATCTTGAGCGCTCTGAGAGCATTGGCGGCACGGCCTTGGCGAATGTAAGCTTGGGGTGAATTCATGGTGTAGTCGTTGGTCGTGGTGTGGGGTAAAAGAAAAAAGGATATTCAAGTGTCTCAAGAGTATATCGTCCCGCATCCGACCAGGCTCTTCGAAGCAGTGTTGTGCCGCGACTTGGCTCTTGGGGTCAATCCAGCGGGTTTGGTTTGCCAAATAGACTTTATTGCTTAGCAAGCTAAACATAATCACCGCATTGATTTCTGAATAAGTTAGGCTCGGTGAATTATTAAAATAATACTTAAGAATTCTAAAAAAAGAAAAAAATCGTCAATTTAAGGGTTTATACGGATGATTTGATTGTATTGAGACTCATTTGCGTTGAATATTTCGGTCATGATGCGAGCTTATTTGATTATGTGACTAACCATTTCGCGCCTCCGTCGTGAGGAATGGTCTATTTGAAGAGGATGAAGTCATGGAAACAGCAGAGCAAAACAAGATGTTGACCCAGGTTGGACCTGGCACGCCCATGGGTGAGTTGATGCGGCGCTACTGGCAGCCCTTTGCAGCGGCGGCTGAAATTCAAGAAAAGTGGACCTTGAAGGTGCGCTTGTTGGGTGAAGATTTGATTTTATTTCGCTCCAGACTTGGCAAACTCGGATTGATTCAAGCCCAATGCCCCCATCGGCGTGCTAGCTTTGAGCACGGTATTCCAACACAGCAAGGCATTCGTTGTCCCTACCACGGGTGGGAGTTTGGTCTCAAAGGCGAGTGCGTGAATCAGCCCAACGAGCCTGACAATGCGTCTTTCAGGGAAAAAGTGGGCGCCACGGCCTATCCGGTCCAAGAGTTGGGTGGATTGCTGTTTGCCTACATGGGGCCACAACCGCAGCCTCTATTGCCCAGGCTGGATGGGTTTGTGCACCCGGGAACTATTCGCATGCTCGGTCGCGTGGTCTTGCCCATCAATTGGCTGCAAATCATGGAGAACTCACTCGACCCCGTGCACACCGAGTGGCTGCATGGTCACCATTACGAGTTTTTGAAAGAACAAGAAGGCATCAAGGTGGCGATCAGCGCACATCACCAAAAGATTGATTTCAAAGAGTTCACCTATGGAATGACCAAGCACCGACTCTTGGAGGGGAACTCTGAGGAGGGTGACGACTGGAAGGTGGGCCACCCGATTGTGTTTCCCAATACCCTGGCTGTGGGCAATGGGGATGAGTCTCAACGCTATTTTTCATTTCAAATTCGAGTGCCCGTCGATGATGAGAATACGCTGCACCTTTGGTACAACGCCTACGTTCCTCCGGCAAAAGCGGTGGTGCCAGCGCACCTTTTGAGCACCGTGCACCAATACAACGTGCCCTACAAAGATGCCCAAGGTGAATTCATCGTTGACAACGTGGACGGTCAAGACATGATGGCTTGGATTTCACAAGGCACCACGGCCGATAGAACCCAAGAGAACTTGGGCTCTACGGACAAAGGGGTGGCGATGTACAGGCGGATCTTAAAGCGAGAGATGAAGAAAGTTGAACAAGGCTTGGACCCCATTGCCATCGTGCGCGATGCGCAGGTCAATGAACGCATTGATTTGCCCAATGAACGCAAAAAACACCACAACAGCGATGGTTTTGCTTCTTTCATGCTGCGCACCCATGCGAAGTACTCGCCCATCGCCGCCGACTTGGTGAAGATTTTCGAAGGCGAGAACTCGCCCAATTTGAAACTTGTGTTGAAAAAAGAATTGGCTTAACCCACCCTTTCGTCATCACTCCTCCCTTGCCTCAAACTCAGATTTAAACCACCCCATTGATCCGCATCGCTTTTAAAAGAAAGAGAAAACACCGTGAACATTGAAGAAATTACCCGCAAACTCATCGACGCTGGCCGCATCTTGGAAGACCAAGGACAAGGGGATTTGACCCGGGGCCATGTGTCCATCCGTGTACCCTCCGATATGGAACACTTCTACATGAAGCCCCACAGCTTTGGCTTTGATGAGATCACACCAGAAAACATGGTCGTTTGCAACTTGGCCGGGGAAAAAGTCAGTGGTGGTGGACGTCGCCACAGCGAGGTATTCATTCACTCTGAAATTTTCAAAGTCAGACCTGACGTGATGAGTGTGATCCACACCCATCCCACCTATGCAGTTGCGCTGTCCGCAACAGGCAAAGCACTTGAGCCGATATCCCAACCCAGTGTTGCCTTTTACGATGGCTTGCCTTACTACACAGACACGATTGATCTCATCAGAACACCAGAGATGGGTGCAGGCGTGGCCAAAGCCCTGGGCTCTTGCAAAGCCGTTCTCCTGCGCAACCACGGTGCAGCGATTGTGGGTGCAAGTGTGGAGGAGTCCACTGTGCTGGCAATCATGCTTGATAATGCGTGTCAAATTCAATTGGCCACGATGGCCGCGGGTGGCAGTGGTGAGCAATTCACTGCCCAAAGTATCCAAAGACTGCAGCACAACATCACCCGGGAAGAGCAATACGTGGTGAACTTTAACTACCTTAAACGCAAAGCCGACTCACACTACGGTAAATTGGCCTGAGCGGCCTGGCTTACTTTGGCTTTGGGGTCAGAATACCTTGGGTTAAATTCTTAGAGGAGACAAAAAAATGATATCTTCGTTCACTCGTGGCGCATTGCGTCTGCGCCTGGGTTTGGGTTTGGGTTTGGGTTTGTGGTGCTGGGCATTGTGGTGTGGCGCGCAAACGCTCAAACCCGTCATGACTGGGGCCGAGGCCGCTCTTTACCGGGGCTCTGATCGCTATGAGCGTTTGGTTGAAGCTGCTCAAAAGGAGGGTGTCGTCTCCGTCTACCACGTCTATCCAAGCTTGCCGAGTGTGCTCTCCGAGTTCACTAAAAAATATGGCATCAAGGTGAAGGTGTGGAGATCGGGCTCAGAGACGGTGCTCCAAAGAATTGTGACCGAAGCCAAAGCGGGGCGGTTTGATGTGGACATTGTGCAAAACAATTCGCCTGAAAGTGAAGCCGCTTATCGAGAAAAATTATTGCAAGAGGTGCACTCTCCTTATCAATCCGATTTGATCGCACCCGCCCTTCCAGTGCACCACCAATGGGCGGGCTTGACAGTGGATGTCTGGGTGGCTTCCTACAACACCAACAAGTATAAAAAAACCGATCTTCCCAAAACTTACGCAGATTTGCAGGACCCCAAATGGAAGGGCGCCTTGGGCATTGAAGCCTTCAATCAATCTTGGTTTGGCACACTGCTTGCAGAAATGGGTGAGGAACAAGGTTTAAAAATCTTCAACACCATTGTGGCCACCAACGGTATTTCCGCGCGCAAGGGGCACTCTTTGCTCACCATGTTGGTGTCTTCCGGTGAGGTGCCACTCGCCTTGACCACCTACAGTTGGATCCCCGAACAACTCAAGCTCAAAGGTGCGCCGGTGGATTACTTTGCATTGCAGCCCCTGATAGCGCAAACCAGCGCCATTGCCATGCTGAAAAAAGCACCCAACCCCAATGCAGCGGTCTTGTTGTATGATTTTTTGTTGAGCGACGGTCAAAAAATACTGGCCGATGACCACTTCATTCCCACATCCAAGAAAATTCAAAACCCGTTCACTGGCATGACACTGAAATTTGTCGATCCAGGAGAAGCCTTGGATATGCAGGCCAAATGGCAAAAGAATTTTGAAGAGACCATTACCAAACGCGTCAAATAAAAGATCCACCGCATGAAACGAGACTTGGACCCTTTGAGCAATGAGAGGCTGGCGCATTTGGTCAAGAATGTGTTTCGCCTGACCTCTGAGATGCTGCAAAAGCGCTTGAAAAGCCAGGGCGTACTTTACAGCCACTGGACCTTGCTTCGGGTTTTGTGGGTGAGTGATGGCTTGACGCAGCGTCAATTGAGTGACTTGGCGGGGATCAGTGAGCCTTCCACTTTCATGGCCTTGAAAGCGATGCAGACCAAGGGCTACGTCTTGCGTCAAAAAATGCCCGGCAACAATAAACAAATCCGGGTGTTCTTGACCCCCATGGGCCTACAACTCAAACAAGTCATGGTCCCCGAGGCAGAAAACATCAACGCCCAGGCCTTGCAAGGGCTTAACGCCCAAGACATTCTTGTCACCCGTCGCACCTTGCTCGCCATGGTGGACAATCTCAGGCGAGACTGCGATCCTATCCCAGGGGGTTTGCCGCGCCAAGACAATCAAGAGGTCTGGGCTTTTGAGTCCAAACTTCACGTTTGAATTTCTTCTTTGACGGGCGTTTGCGTTGTTTTTTCTAGGCTTTTTGGCAAAGGTCCAACACAGCTCTTGGAAGTTCACCGAATGTAGAAAGTCCCAATGCGATCGTTCATTTCCCCTTGACACCCTGACATGATTCCAACATTTCTCGATACAACGCCGTCTTTGAAGATCCCGCCCTCACGGCCCTTGTCTGTGGGCATTGTGGGTTTGGGCGCGGCGGCCCAGGCTTTTTTGCCCGCATTCGCCAAGAACCCCAGTTTTTCTTGGGTGGCCTTTGCCGAGCCTGATGCGCAACTTCGTGAAAAGCACGCCCACACGCGCAGCGCCGCCTTGGCCCCCAAAGCTTATGCAAGCCTTGGCCAGATGCTGGCCCATGAGAAAACGTTGGATTTGGTCTATGTGGCCACCCCCACCGATTTGCACTTGGAGCATGTGAAGGCGGCGCTTTCTGTGGGTTGTCATGTCTTGGTGGAAAAACCCATGGCCAGCCAGTTGAGTGAAGCTTTGGAGATGGTGAAGACGGCACGGCAAATGGATCGGCTGCTGATGGTGGGGCATTCGCACAGTTACGACCGGCCAATTTTGGAGATGCGTCGCATCATTGAATCGGGCGCTGTGGGTCGCGTGCAAATGGTCCACACTTGGTGCTTCACGGATTGGATGTATCGACCCAGGCGAGCCGAGGAGTTGGACTACCGCTTGGGTGGAGGTGTCACTTATCGGCAAGGGGCACACCAATTTGACATCATTCGTTATTTGTGTGGGGGCTTGGTGCGCAGCGTGCGCGCCAAAACCTTTGACTGGGACCCCAAGCGACAAGGCTTGGGCGCCCACACGGTCTTCTTGGATTTCGACTCGGGCCCAGCTGCAACCGCGGTTTACAACGGTTATGGGGGCTTGTCCAGCATGGACCTGGCGTTTGACATCTCCGAGTGGGGCTTTGTGCAAGCCTTGGGCGAGCGCAATTGGAGAAGAAAGCCCTCCGAAGGACAAGTGCTTAGCGCCCAAGAGGAATTGAAGGCGAAGAAAGTACGCGCGGCAACGGCCATACCTGCCTTGGCCGATCATCAACCATTTTTTGGCTTGACCTTGGTGAGTTGTGAAGGGGGTGACATCCGACAAACCCCCCAGGGATTGAGCATCGATGGCCCAAATGGGCGCGAGATCCTTGATTTGACTTTGGACACTTCTCCCCGGGACTTGGTTTTGAAGGAGCTCTGGGATGCCCTGAGCGGTGCGGCCAAACCCATTCACACAGGGGCTTGGGGGGCGGCGAACTTGGAGGTCTGCGAGGCGGCCATCACGTCTTCAATGGAAAAGCGAGAGGTTGCCTTGAGGCACCAAGTGGGGATAGAGCCGGAGATAGTTTCGCAGATAGGTTCGCAGATAGATCGGTAGAAAGATCTTTAGATAGATCCGCAGATAGTCCTATACCGCCTTGCGTGTTGGCGATCTGGTCGTGTGGGTCACTCAACCAGGCATGGGCACCACTTTTGAAAGTTTGGCGCCAACACTTTCGAAATAGGTGCGCCAAAACTCCATCAACTCATCTCCTTGGTATTGGGGCGAATTCACAAGCATATAGAGTTCAACGTCCACGTCTTTGAGCTCCAAATAGGATTTGCGCCCATAGTTGCTGGCTTGGAATTCTTCAATGCTGGGGATTTTTTTGTACAAACTCAAGCCCTGAGTGTTGTGCAGCATGTCGGAGACGATCAACAAATGCCGCGCCCCTTCGATGGGGTGGCGCTGATAAGACTCCAAGTTGACCATTTGCAGCATCTCCAAAATGGGCGAGTATTTGGCCGACTTATCACTGAGCATGGATTGAAATTGTTGGCTCAAGGGATTGAGGAATTTTTTGCTGTACTGGCGCTTGAGTTGTTTTAAATTGGCGGTGAGCTCACTTTTGTCTTGCCCCGTGCCGGGGTTGCAAATTTCAACCAAGGGCTTGGCATTGAGGGTAAAGTCTTCTCCCATTACAAAGACCGAAATCAAATTGCCTTGGGGGACTTTGTGCTCTACAAAGTCAGTGAACAGGGTTTGCAGGGCGGTTTTTTGCGTGAAAGACAAGGGATCGGTTTTGTCGACCAAGAGGACGTAGTGGCCTTGCGGGCCCGACAAAGGGCACAGAGTCTCTGGGTCATAGCCATCGGAGCGGTGGGTCAATTGGTAGCCCACCAACGCAACAATCACCAACACCGTCAAGATGATCAATAAACCAAAGACAATTTCCCGCCTTTGTTGCTTTTTGGCACGTCGACTGAGCCTCGCCATCAGTAATACCTCGTGTTCAAGGGGTCCAACTCTTCAATGGGCACGAAAGTGAGTTGCTCCAAATAGTGTTGGAAAGTTTGGTTCAATTTGTCGCGGATATCTTGTGACTGTGAAGCGAGGGTTTGCATCAAACGGGTATGAAGGATGAGTTGCTGCTCGTCTTGTTCGACCCAAGGCAATTCCAAGACTTTGAGTGTGGGCGTGAGGTCAAAATAGCCGGGTCTCACACCATCGGTGCGGTGGATTTCGTTTTCGGTCCTAAAGTGTTGAATCAAAACATCCAGGGTTCGAGAGGACTCACTGAGCATTTGATTGAACTGCATGCGCATGGTTTTCTTCTTCTCAATGAGCCCACGGTATTGGAGGATGGATTGCTTGGCTTTCTCAATGGAATTGTCCAGATGCGACAAGGACTCTATTTTGTTGTCTTCCAATTCCTGCCTGATTTCGTCAAGCTCATCCAAATAATCATTCAAGGCAATTTGCGCTTGTCTGGCCATTTTGCCGTAACCGGGATAGACCTCGTCGATCAAGAGCCCATCGGTCATGGCGCCAATGGCAAAGGACAGGCTCACCGCCAAAAGTAGCCAAGAAAACAAATCCCCCAAAACAAATGGGTGGGTTTGTAGACTCTCCAAAGCAAACCGGGCAGGATCGACGGACTCCAGCACGAGTTGATCGCGAATATGGGCAATGCCAAGTGCCATGCAAAACACAAACCCCAAGGTGATGAAAAGCGCCAAAAAACCAAATGCTTTCTTGGTTTTATCGCGGTAAAAAATCCAACGCACCAAACTCTTGCCCAGAAAAAATGAAATCAAGATGTTGACAGCGGCCAATGAGGCGGCGTAGGTAAACCCCCCCAAAAGGCCACTGGAGAGTCCTTCAGAGAAAAACTCTGCATTGAAGAGTGCCTCAATCACAATCAAAAAAACCAACAAGCAGTAGCGCAAGAATTGGCCAGAGCTGCTGGGGTAGTCGGCATCGCGCTGAAGTTGGTGGTGTTGTTTAAAGCGTTCGAGCTCTTTGACTTGGCGCTTGGCCGAACTGGCCAAGCGTCGCACCAGGTGACTTTGCTCGGAGACGATTTGACTGGCGTTTTTCTGAAACTCGGATTCGATGAGCCAGATGTTTTGCAAGTCTGGCAATTCATTGATTTGGGAGATGTCTTGTTGAACGCTCTGAAGGGCTTGAACCGTGGCTTCAAAGCGTTTTTGGCGAAATTGTTCAATCGTCTGGATGATTTGCATCTCAATACCACTGAGCGACTGGGCCTGCGCGTTGGGTAAATTGTTGGCGGCGAGTTTGCGCGCTTGTTCGGTGACCCTCAAGCGTTGGTCCAAATCAGAGGCTTCAAGACTGGCCAATCCCAGGGGAGCGGTCTTGGGCTCTAGTGGCGAGCGCTTCGTTTTGAAGCGGGACAACATTCCCTCAAGCATGGCGCAGCTCAGCCTGGGTCAAGCAAGGCATCATCGGCCAGGAAAGTGCATGGGCCATCAAACTCAGGGCTCACACACGAGCTTCATCATCTTGTCGACGATGCTGTCATCTTGAACGTTGTGCCAGTTGCCCCCTTGCGAGCTCTTGAAGATGGGCTTGCCCTCGGCCATGTGCTCTTTGTGTGAGGTAAAGGCAATGGTGCGCCTGGATTTTTCATCGCAGTTGAATTCCATCAAGACCCGGGTCGAGAGCACGTGCCTTGGATTGGGATGCTTCAAATCGGTGAGTTGCCAAATGGTTGGAAATTGGGCGTTTTTCTGAATTCTTTCCTTGTCAATATAGACCACGGCACTTTCGGTTTCTTCAAACTGCTCCCAATCGGCCCAAACTCCAGGCGCAATCAAGATCAGGACAAGAAAAGCCAGGTGTTTCATGGGTGTACAGTGTGAAGATTGGGGTTGTGAAGGGACAATTCAAGCAGGCGGACTTCAAGCCCAAGGTTGATCAAAGTCATGACAGAGCTTGTGAACCATGGTACAAAACTAAAAATAAACAACAGTGAATATTTTGCCTGAAGAATGTTCTTTTCAGCATTTCTGGACAATATTGTTGGTTTTTCAGTGGTTTATCTGAAAACTTTGGCCTCATGATGCTCAGTTTTTTGCTATAAAAGCACTTCTTTGCATGAACGCAGAGTAGAAAATAAGGGATGACATGGAAAACGTCGATGTGATGGTATTGCGCGCTTTGAAGGACTGGCGACTCAAGGGCCAAAGGGCAGTTTTGGTGACCGTGACCCGCACATGGGGTTCTTCACCCAGGCCGGTGGGCTCGATCATGGCGCTGTGCGAAGATTCAAGTGTCATGGGTTCAGTCTCTGGCGGATGCATTGAGGACGATTTGATTCAACGCTACACCCGCTCTTACCTGGCGAGCGCGGGAGCAAGCGCGAGCGCGAGCTTGGGCGAACAGCTCGAGGGGCCACCCAAGCAACTCAAATATGGCATCAGCGCCGATGAGGCGCACCGATTTGGCTTGCCCTGCGGTGGCACCTTGGAATTACTCCTTGAGTTCAATCCCGATGCTGGGTTGTTGTCTGAGTTGGTCAAGCGTTTGGACGGTGGTGAGTTGGTCACGCGAGACACTCTGATTGCCACGGGTCAAGTGAGTCTCACCCCATGTCTCGCTCCCCGAGCTTTGGAAATCAATGGCGAGCGACTGAGCAACACGTTTGGGCCCGAGTACCGCATGCTCATTATTGGCGCGGGTCAAATGTCCGAGTATCTCGCCACCATGGCCTTGTTCAATGGATTTGCAGTGACGGTGTGCGATCCTCGCCAAGAGTATTCATCCGCTTGGTCCGTGGCCAAGGTGCACTTGACCCAGGAGATGCCCGATGATGTGGTGTTGTCCTTTAAGCCCGATCGCAGAACCTGTGTGGTGGCCCTCACGCATGACCCCAAGCTCGATGACTTGGCGCTGATTGAAGCGCTCTCCAGTGAGGCGTTTTACATTGGCGCGATTGGCTCTAGAAAGAATAATCAATCCCGCCAAAACCGACTGATCGAGCATTTCGGTCAAACCGAATCGTCGCTGCAAAGACTCCGAGGTCCCATTGGTCTATATATTGGCTCCAAAACGCCTGCCGAAATTGCCGTGAGCATCATGGCGGAGATTCTGGCCGTGAAAAACGAAGTGGTGCTGCCCAAAGAGATGAATGTGGCTGAGGCCAAAAACCTCAAGGCGGTGGGTTAAGTCCCTATTGAGGAAACTGTTTTCAGGAAACTGCACCGGCCGCGTTGAGCCAGCTCACAGTCCGCAGTCCCAGATAGGTCAAGACAAGGGAGCCAAAAAGGTGCAGGCTCGTGCTCAAGACCGCAACAAGATAGCGGCCATTGAGTAAAAAGCCCACCACCTCGGCGCTGAAGGTTGAAAAAGTCGTGAGGGTGCCCAAAAAACCAGTGATCAAGAGCAGTCGCCAGTGCGGGTCCAAGCTCGGCCAGGCTTGAAAGACACCGACACAAACACCGATCAGGTAGCCACCCAGCCAGTTCACCCCCAGGGTGCCCAAGGGCACGGCAACCAGGCCATTGAACGCCACACCCAACTGCCAGCGCAGCAGCGCGCCCACGCATGCTCCCAGGCAAATGACCAGTGCTTCACTCATGGCCGTGTCTTGTTGAGGTGTTGTGCATGGAAGAGAGATTTAAACCTGGGTTGCAAGAATTTTACATTTTATTGCACCCAAGCCAAAAAGCGGATTGTTCGGGGAATAATGACGCCATCATGAATGAATAATCCATCAATAATCCCCGCATAATCCCCGCATAATCCATTCATCATCAAAATCATTATTAATCTGATTGTTCAATTATAATCAAAGGGGTGAAATATAAATGAGAACTATTGTCATGACCCCATTGTCTGTTTCTGCCCAAATTGCCAAATTGCGCAAAGAGCGCATGGCCCTTGAAAAACAAGAGCAAGCCTTGATCAACAAAACCTACAGGGAAGCGATTGCACAAATCAAGGTGATCATGAAAGGCTCAGGCTTGGGTCTTGATGATTTGGTGCATTACCTTGAGGGCACCCCGGCCAAGTCGGACTTGGGCGACACAGCGGCCTCTATATCGGCCAAGTTGGGCAAAGGTGCTCGTTCGAGTCATGGCCTGACACTCAAGGGTGCCCGGACCCGCAAAACGGCACCATCGGCCAAGTTGGCCAAGTTGACCAAGGCGTCCAAATCAGACAAGAGCAAAAAGCCCTCGAGTCGCGCCGGCATCAAAGTGCCGATCAAATACCAGCACCCGACCGAGTCGCATTTGAATTGGACTGGTCGCGGCAAGACCCCCACCTGGGTGTCGGCGCTCAAGACCGCAGGTGAGCTCGACAAAGCACTGGTGCAAAAGGTTTAAAAACTGAGCAAGAATTGGGTCCTGAGGGTGAGGAGACCCTGAGTGCTGGATTGCGGGCGAGAGCAATTTTTGCGGACTTTGCAAACCTTGCCACACCCCTTGTATCTGTGATGCTTATGCGGCCAGCTTGAGCAGCTGCTCAATGTAGTGGCTCACCCCAGTTTGAACGTCCATGAAAGTGTGATCACACCCCGAGGCCCTGAGTTTGTCCAAGTTCGCTTGTGTGAAGCTTTGGTATTTGCCCTTCAAGGAATCGGGAAAGTCGATGTACTCGATGAGGTTTTGTTCGACAGCCGCGTTCAGGTCCAAAGCCCCTTCGCCCCGCCAAGCTCGGTGGCTGTTGACCACGCTCAAGGCCACGTCGTTGAAAGGCTGGGCACGGCCCGAACCCAAATTGAACAAGCCGCTGAGTTTGGGGTGATCAAAAAACCATAAATTGACCGTTACCACGTCCGAGACGTGCACAAAGTCACGCATTTGCTCACCGGCGGCGTAGCCCGCATGGCCACCAAAGAGTTTGACCCGGCCTTGGTTCAAGAATTGGTGGTGTTGGTGGTAGGCGACCGAGGCCATGCGGTCTTTGTGTTGTTCTTGTGGGCCGTAGACATTGAAGTAGCGAAACCCGACCACCTGAGATTTGTTGAGATTCCATTGCTCACCGCAGAGTTTTCTCATGCGCTGATCAAAGAGCAATTTGGAGTAACCGTAGACGTTGAGCGGAAGTTCGTATGCGGCAGACTCAATGAAGGTGGTGGCGTTGCCATAGGTTGCAGCGGACGAGGCGTAGAGCAGTCGAGTGCCCTGCGCTTGGGCGCTGTCGTAGAGTTGGCAGGTGCGCTCATAGTTGTTTTGCATCATGTAGACGCCATCGTGCTCCATCGTGTCGCTGCAAGCACCTTGGTGAAACACGGCCTCGACTCGGCCGTAGTGTTCTTTGGCAAAGAGATCGTAAAAATTGGCCTTGTCGACGTAGTCCTCAATTTGCAAGTTGACCAAATTTTTGAACTTATCACCGGTTTTGAGATGATCCACAGCGACGATATTGGTGATGCCTCGCTCGTTCAAGCCTCGAATGATGTTGCTGCCAATGAATCCGGCAGCCCCTGTGACAATCAGTCTCATGCAAATAGCTCCTCAAAACTCAGCCCGGCCGTGCCAAACTTGCCCACCACCAAGCCCCCTGCGCGGTTGGCCCAGGGGAGTGCTTCACGAAGGGTCAAGCCACACGCCAAAAGACACGCCAAAGTGGCGATCACGGTGTCTCCTGCCCCGGTCACGTCAAAGACCTCGCGAGCTTGGGCTTTCACGTGAATCGCACCCTCATCGTCAAAAAGGCTCATGCCCTCTTCGCTGCGGGTGACCAGCACTGCGCCGAGATGAAGCTCATGGCGAAGCGCTTGTGCCTTGGTTTCTAGCTGCGCTTCGTTCTCCCACGTGCCCACCACATCTTGGAGTTCTGCGCGGTTGGGGGTGATGACGCTGGCAAATTGGTACTTAGAGTAATCGCTGCCTTTGGGGTCGACCAAGATCGGGCGCTGGTGTTCACGCGCGAGTTCAATCATGTCTTGCACGTGGGCGAGCCCACCTTTGCCGTAGTCAGAAAAGAGCACCGCATTTTGAGACGCAATGAGCTCGCCAAAACGGCGGGTTTGCGAGGCCAAGATTTCAGACTTGGGCAAAGCCTCAAAGTCGGCACGAATGAGTTGCTGCTGGCGTCCAATGATTCTCAACTTGACCGTGGTCGTGAGCTCGGCGTCTCGGCCCAAAAAGGGTTCAATCCCTGTTTGCTCGATGAGTTTCTCCAAGCTGTGGCTGGCAGGATCCTCGCCCACGACGCTCAACAGACTCGCGTGCGCGCCCAGGCTTGCCACATTGAAGGCGACGTTGGCCGAGCCACCCAGGCGCTCTTCTTCGCGCAAGACTTTGACGACCGGCACCGGTGCCTCGGGACTGATGCGATCGACCGCGCCATACCAATAGCGGTCGAGCATCACGTCGCCCACCACCAAAATGCGGGCTGATGTCAGGGCTTGGGGCTGGACAGGCTTCATAATTCTTCAATTCTAAGGCTGGGGTAACTGTCCCAGGCCTGGCAGCCTGGACAATGCCAAAAATGTTTTTGCGCTTCAAAGCCGCATGCCGCGCAGCGATATCGGTTCAAGGCCACGGTCGCGCGGTCCAAGGCCTTTTGCACAAAAGCACGGTCTTCTTCGTGTTGCAGTTGTTCGTGTCCAAGCCACCAAGATGCCACCAAAAGGGAGGGATGCAGTCGCAGGTGTTGGCTCAGCAGATTTTGCGCGCGCTCAGACGTGCCCTCCAAGCTCGCCACCGCTTTCAAGACATCCAGGCAAGGGTGCGCACTGTAGGACGCCAAAAAGAGGGCGTGAATCTCTTTGACTTTGCCAAGAGATCGGCCCCAACTGAGAAGCCTCTCACAAAGAAGGGGCAAGCAAGTGGGGGTTCGCTCAGCGAGCTCCATGAGCGTTTGGTAAGCCTGGGCCAATTGACCTTGAGCGTGAGCCAAGTCTGCACTGGCGAGATAGGCACGAGCGTGCTGGGGGGCGATGAGTTGGGCTTGTTGCAAGAGATTTTCAGCCAAAGACAATTGCGCGGGTGTTTGGGTGAGCGCCGCGGCGGCCAATTCGCACAGGTAATGCGCTTGGCGAGTCTTAAAGTCACCGAGTTCTTGTGGTTCAATTTCGCGGGTGGTGTCAAACGCTTTTTGCCAGTCCCGGGTTTTTTCAAAAATGCTGAGCAAAGCCAGTTGTGCCTCTTGGTTGTGGGCTGTGTGCTTGAGTTTGGCAAAGCCCTCTTCAGCACGGTCGAGGAGTCCTGCTTTTAAAAAATCATAGGCCAAAGCGCTTTGGGCGCGCTCATGCTCTTGCCGGCTCAAATCGGACCTGGCCAGCAAATGTTGGTGCACGCGCACCGCGCGGTCAAACTCGCCGCGACGCCGAAACAGGCTGCCCAGCGCGAAATGCAACTCACTGGTGTCGGGGTCTTGTTGAACGGCTTGGATAAAGGCGTCAATGGCTTGGTCTTGTTGCTCATTGAGCAAGTGGTTCAAGCCTTTGAAGTAGGCCTTGGGATTTTGGCGGTTTTCAAGTCTGAGTTGTCGAATGTCAAAGCGAGACGCGAGCCACCCCAACACAAAGGCCAAGGGCAGCCCGAGCAAAATCCATCCCAGATCAAAGTCCATTTGGGGGCGCTCGGGTTGGGTTCACGCCCACGATCGCTGGGCTAGACAAATCGGGGGATGGGGCGTTGACGTAAGGCGACTCGGCGCCGGAGAGACCGCTCTCAGGTCTGGGCACAGGCGTGTTTTTGGTGACCCATTTGCGGTGCGCCCACCAGCGTGGCAACATGCCCAGCACGCCCACCATGACGCCTAGGCTAAAAACGGCCAAGACGACCAAAATCATCGGTCCAGTCCATTGCTTGCCAAAGAAGAATTTGAGGTTCACGTCCTCGAGGTTGTTGAGCGCAAAGGCAAACAGCGTGAAAAAAAGTCCAAGCTTTAAAAGCGCAAACAGCCAAGAGAGTATTTTGTTCATGCCCGCTCGCCTTGTGGGGGCACAGCAAGTACATTGGCGACATGCATGAATGATGTCTTCACCAGGCCGCGTGAGCGTTTCATGGCTTGGGGGAAATGATGCTGGGGTCCACAGCCTCTCTGAGCGCTTTGCCGGGCTTGAAATGGGGGACAAGTTTTTCTGGGATGGCGACACTTTGTCCTGAGCGCGGATTGCGGCCCATGCGAGGTGCGCGGCGATTGATGGTAAAGGTTCCAAAGCCTCTTAACTCAATGCGATGTCCTTTGATCAAGGCAACACTCATCGCGTCAAGGAGTGTCTTGACGGCAGACTCGGCATCGGGGTGAGTGAGTTGCGCAAACCGCGCTGCAAGTTCGCTCACCAAATCGCTTCGTGTCATGAGGATTTACTGTTGGGGCCCGAAGTTGAGTCAAGCCACTGAGATCCCCAGTCGATGGGCCAATGCCATGCTGGGGTCTTTCAAAGCTCGATCAACCAAGGGCAGTTGAAGAAAAAATCAACCGTTGTTGTCCAATTTGGCCCTGAGCAAGGCGCCCAAACTGGTGGTGCCGGCATTGTCACGCACAGATTGTTGGCTCAAAGTGGCCATGGCTTCTTGTTGGTCGGCAGCGTCTTTGGCTTTGATGGAGAGTTGAATGTTGCGTGTTTTGCGGTCAACGTTGACCACCACGGCAGACACTTCGTCGCCTTCTTTGAGCACAGAGCGCGCGTCTTCGATGCGGTCGCGAGAGATCTCGCTCACGCGCAAATAGCCCACAATGTCTTCGCCAAGATCAATCTCTGCACCTTTGGCATCCACGGTTTTGACCTTGCCGGTGACGATTTGACCCTTGTCATTGATCGACACGAAGGTGGTGAAGGGATCGGCATCGAGTTGTTTGATGCCCAAAGAGATGCGCTCGCGCTCAACGTCCACGGCCAACACAATGGCTTCAACCTCTTGGCCTTTTTTGTAGTTTCGAACCGCGGCTTCGCCCACTTCGTTCCAAGACAAATCGGACAAATGCACCAAGCCGTCAATGCCTGCGGCCAAGCCGACAAAGACACCAAAGTCGGTGATGGATTTGATGGGGCCTTTGACGCGGTCACCGCGTTTGGTGGCTTCAGCAAATTCTTGCCAAGGATTGGCGCGGCACTGCTTCATGCCCAAAGAGATGCGACGCTTGTCTTCATCAATTTCGAGAACCATCACCTCAACCTCATCGCCCAAAGCGACGATCTTATTGGGGGCGACGTTTTTGTTGGTCCAGTCCATCTCAGAGACGTGCACCAAGCCCTCGATGCCTGGCTCGAGTTCCACAAACGCGCCGTAATCGGCGATGTTGGTGATCTTGCCAAACATGCGGGTGCTTTGTGGGTAACGGCGTCCCACACCAAACCAGGGATCTTCGCCCATTTGCTTAAGGCCCAAGGACACACGGTTCTTTTCGGTGTCGAATTTGAGGATTTTGGCGGTGATTTCTTGACCGGCTTGCACCACTTCGCTGGGGTGACGCACGCGTCTCCAAGCCATGTCGGTGATGTGCAGCAAGCCATCGATCCCACCCAAATCGACAAAAGCGCCGTATTCGGTGATGTTTTTGACGACACCGTGAACCACAGAGCCTTCTCTCAAAGTCTCCATCAGCTTGGCGCGCTCTTCGCCCATGGAGGCCTCCACCACGGCGCGGCGACTCAAGACCACATTGTTGCGCTTCCTGTCGAGTTTGATGACCTTGAATTCCATGGTCTTGTTCTCGTAGGGAGACAAGTCTTTGATGGGGCGAGTATCAATGAGGGAGCCTGGCAAGAAGGCGCGGATGCCATTGACCAAGACGGTGAGTCCGCCTTTGACTTTGCCGCTCGTGGTGCCGGTGACGAATTCGCCCGACTCCAGGGCTTTTTCGAGCGACAACCAAGAGGCCAAACGTTTGGCCGTGTCGCGACTCAAAATCGTGTCGCCATAACCGTTTTCAACGCTGCCAATGGCCACAGAGACAAAGTCTCCAGCTTGGACTTCAAGTTCGCCTTGGTCGTTTTTAAATTCTTCAATCGGCACATAGGCCTCAGATTTGAGACCTGCATTCACCACCACGTGGTTGTGCTCGACGCGGATCACTTCAGCAGTGATCACCTCACCGGTGCGCATTTCAGAGCGTTTGAGGGACTCTTCAAACAATTCGGCAAAAGATTCAGACATTCAATTTTCCTTGAAACTCAAAGGACAAAGCGCAGGGCCAACCGCTCACCACCAGGGGCAAAGGGGCCGGTGCTGTGGACAGTGCAATGGAGTTGGTGTTTGCGGGAAAAACCCGCGGGTTAAAGTAAAAAATCCGTCCCATCAAAATGCGCGATGCACCCAGTGAAGAGGAGACGGTCCCCAAGCGATTTAAAGGTTTAAAACGCTTGTTTGCTTTGCCACTGGGCCAAGACTTTCTCGACCGTTTCTTCGATCGAGAGTTGAGCGTTGTCCAAGAGCATTGCGCCTGCTGCAGGCTTCAAAGGCGCCACGGTGCGCTCTGTGTCGCGCGCGTCGCGGGCCTGTAAATCTGTAAGCAAGTCCTCCATTTTAGCTGGAATCCCTTTAGAAATCAATTGTTTATGTCTTCTTTTTGCACGCGTGGCAGCGTCTGCCGTTAAGTAAATCTTTAGTTCTGCATCGGGAAAGATCACGCTGCCCATGTCGCGCCCGTCTGCCACGAGCCCGGGCAGGCGGCGTGAGCTTCTTTGCAGCTCAAAAAGCGCTTGCCTCACCTCGGGCAAGGCCGAGACTTGCGAGGCGGCCATCCCGACCGCCTCGCTCCTGATCAACTCGCTCACCTCATGGCCATTGACCAAGATGCGCTCGCCTTCAAACTGAAGTGAGAGCTCACTCACTGACTGGGCGATACGGGTTTGGTGCTCGAGTGTCAAGGCCATGCCAAGTGATTGGGCGTGCCAAGCGCTGATGCGGTAAAGCGCGCCCGAATCCAAATAGCCATAGCCCAGACGCTTGGCCACGAGGCTGGCCAGGGTGCCTTTGCCCGACGCCGTGGGGCCATCGATGCAGATGACGGGGATGCGCTGGGTGGGTGTTTGGGCCAAGGAAAACAAGGTTTCAAAGAAGTCGGGAAAGGTTTTGCCCACACAGCGCGGCTCTAAAATCCGCACCGTTTGGTGATCTGGGTTGAGGCTGGCCAGTGCAAAGCACATCGCCACGCGGTGGTCGTCGTAGGTGTGGATGCTGGCCGCTCGCCATTGTCCCAAAGGAATGGGGTGGATCTCAATCCAATCGTCGCCCGTGGTGACCCGTGCCCCCAATTGGGTGCATTCGTGGGCCATGGCCTCAATGCGGTCGGTTTCTTTCACCCGCCAGCTGCCAATGTTTCGAAGCGTGGTGGGAGAGCTCGCAAAGAGTGCCATCACGGCCAAAGTCATGGCGGCATCTGGGATGTGGTTGCAGTCCAGATCAATTCCCTTGAGCGGCTGCAGGCTTGGCGTCACCACCAAGGCGTTGGGCCCTTCTTCGATTTGGGCGCCCATGGCGCGGGCAGCGGCAACAAACTCAATATCGCCTTGAATGCTGTTCTTGCCCAGTCCCTCGATTTTGAGGGGCAAGGCCCCGCGCGAGAGTGCACCGGCAGCGATGAAGTAACTCGCCGAAGAGGCATCGGCCTCGATGTAAATCTCGCCAGGTGTGCGGTAACTCGAGCCCTTGGGGATGGTAAAGCGTTGCCAGTCGGTGCGTTCAATGTGCACGCCAAACTGGGCGAGCAGCCTCAAGGTGATCAGCACATAGGGCTTGCTGATCAACTCGCCCACCACTTCAACCACGATCTCCCCTTGATCGCTCAAAAGCGGCAAGGCCAAGAGGAGGGCTGTCAAAAATTGACTCGAGACGTCACCTCGAACTCGCACAGGCGAGTCGATGCCCATGCGAGAGGGCATAATTTGCAGGGGTGGAAAGCCCTCGTTTTGTAAGTAATCAATGTGAGCCCCCAGTTGCCGCAAGGCGTCCACCAAGTCTTCAATGGGGCGCTCGTGCATGCGCGTGACCCCACTCAAAGTGCAGGGAACACCCAAGGCCGTCAGGGCCGCGGTGAGGGGTCGCATGGCCGTGCCCGCATTGCCCAAAAACAAAGCCAAGGGCTCGGCGCTTTTGCTGCTCAGCGATTTGAGTCGCGCCAGGTCCATGCCGCTGATCTCTAGGCGGCGGTCATCGTGAGTGCTGGGGACAATGGTGCAGCCGAGCGCTCGCAAGGCGTCGAGCATCACCTGGGTGTCATCGGAGTCCAAGAGGTCGTGCACCACACTCACGCCGGGACTCAAAGCACACAGCAAGAGCACGCGGTTGGAGATGCTCTTGGAGCCCGGCAATTGAACCACGCCCGAGATGCTCTCGAGGCTTGGGAGGTCAAGGTGAGGAATATTGAACATGATCGGGGGGTAGGGAGGGTGTACGAAGTCGCCGAATTGATCCAGAGCAAGGGATGCGACGAGGGTGTCCTATTTGCCTTGTTCGTCTTGTTCGCCTTGTGCACCGTGGCGCCAGGCTTGGCGCGAGACACTGGCCGCTTCAATCATGCGCTCCAAGTCGCGGCTTGAGTCTGGGTGCTTCAAGGCCGACTCCAGGTCTGCCAGTGCGGTTTGAAAGGCCTTTAATTGAAGCAAAATTTCTGTGGGGTTGGACAAAAAGATGTCGCGCCAGACCGCGGGAGAGCTCGCAGCGATGCGGCTGAAGTCTCGAAAACCCGGGCCCGCCAAGCGCCAAAAGGTCTCGCGCTCGTTTTGCGCGTTCAAAGCGTTGACCGCCGCAAAGGCGATGAAATGGGGCAGGTGGCTGATGCCCGCCAAGGCCTGGTCGTGCTCTTGAGGCCCCATGCAAAGGACCTCACTGCCCAAGCCAACCCAGACCTCACGGGCGAGCTCGACCCAGGCCTGCGAGTTCACGCTCGTGGGCGTCAAAATGGTTTTGTGCTTGACAAACAAATCGGCTGTCGCGTGCTCGACCCCGTGCTGCTCTTTGCCTGCAATGGGGTGGGCCGGCACAAACTGATGGGCACGCTCGCCCAAGATCTCCTGGGCCTTTGTAGAAATCTCGCTTTTGGTCGAGCCCACGTCCATCACCAAAGCGTTGTGGGCGAGGTGGGCGAGCATCTCTTTCAAGCAGCCCTCGATGGCGTTGACGGGAGAGGCCACCAGCACCAAATCGGCACCCTCCACGGCCAAGGCAAGGCTGGACGCTTTGCTGTCAATGACACCGAGCGCCAGTGCTTTGTCTTTTGAAGACTCGGACGCACTGAAGCCCACCACATGGGCGACGCATTGTTGTTTTTTGAGGCCGAGGGCAAAAGAGCCGCCGATCAAACCGCAGCCGATCAGGGCCAATTTATCGAAATGCATGCCCTGGGTACCTCAATCGTTCACAGGGTATGAGCCCAAGACTTTGTAATACGCACAAAGTCCTTGCAGCTCCTCAAGTGCAGCGTGCACAGGGGGCTCAGAGATGTGGCCTTGCAAATCGATGTAGAAAAAATACTCCCACTGCCCTGATTTGGCTGGGCGAGACTCAAAGCGCGTCATGGAGACCGCATTTTTTTTCAAAGGCACCAAGAGGTCGTGCACTGCACCGGGTCGATTGGGCACGGAGACCACCAAAGAGGTGCAGTCTTTGCCGGTTTTTGGAGGGGTGCCCAGTGTTTGGGGCAAACAAATGATGGCAAACCGGGTGCGGTTGAGGGCTTCGTCTTGAATGGCGTGGGCCACAATGTTCAGGCCAAATTGAGCAGCGGCTCGGTCGCTCGCGAGGGCCGCCCAATGCGGGTTGGTGCTGGCCAAACGAGCCCCTTCGGCGTTGGAGCTCACCGCGCGGCGCTCGACCTGGGGCAAGTTCTTGTTCAACCAGGTTTGACACTGGGCCAACGCTTGTGGGTGGGCCATGACGACTTCGATGTCATTCAAGGACTCACTTTGCCTGAGCAAGTGGTGCTTGACCAAAAGACTCACCTCGCCCACAACGTGAACGCTCGAGCGCAAGAACAAATCCAAGGACCTGGCCACCACGCCCTCAGAGGTGTTTTCCATCCCGACCACGCCAAACTGGGCTTGGCCAGCGCTGGTGGCATGAAACACCTCGTCAAAATTGGCGCAATACAGCAGTTGGGAGGAGGCGCCAAAAAATTCAATGGCCGCTTCTTCGCAAAACGTTCCCTGTGGTCCCAAAACCGCCACGCGCTGGGGGGCCTCCAAGGCCAAGCAAGCCGACATGATTTCTTGCCAGATGTGGGCCACGTGAGACGACTCGAGCGGGCCAGGATTTTGGCTTTTGATTTTCTCGATGACCTGGGCCACCCGGTCTGGCCGGAAAAACGCTGAGCCCTCGCGCATTTTGATTTCGCCGACCTGCAGCGCCAACTGGGCGCGCTCGTTCATGAGCGCCAAGAGTTGCTGGTCCACCCGGTCGATCTCGACACGCAATGCGCCCAGACCTTCAGACTGGATGGGGTTGTGCTGTGGGGTTAAGGGTTGGGTCATAGGAGGAAAAGTGTTTGCAGTTCAGTCACAGGGGGGCAAGGCAGATGGGGTCAATGCGTTGGAAGGTGTTGGGCAATCAATCGTTTGCTCGAGCCTGGCGGCTCAGCCGTGTGTTCAAGCCAGGTTGGACTCAAGTTTAAGCCCAGAAGGGCTGTTTTGTCACCGGTGTTGACCAGGCCTTTGAAACAGAGCCCAAGACCACTTTGAAGGCTGGACTTGCATTCGCCAAGCCTGGCGTCATGCTTTTTTGCGTTCAAATTCCCGCATGAAACCCACCAGGGCTTGGACCCCTTCTAAGGGCATGGCATTGTAGAGGCTCGCGCGCATGCCGCCCACCGACTTGTGGCCTTTGAGTTGCAAGAGCCCTTGGGTTTTGGCGCCTTGCAAGAAAAGCTCGTTGAGTCGCTCGTCTTTGAGATAAAAGGGCACGTTCATGACCGATCGGTTGGCCTTCACAACACGGTTTTCATAAAGTGCTGAGCCGTCGATGGTGTCATAGAGCAGTTTGGCTTTTTGATGGTTGCGTGCTTGGATCGCCAACACCCCGCTCAAGTCGTCTTCAGTTTGGCGCTTGAGCCACTGCATGACCAATCCGGCGATGTAGATGGAATAGGTGGGCGGGGTGTTGTACATGCTCTCAAACTGGGCGACCACGCTGTAATCGAAGGCGCTGGGACAAATGGCCATGGCCTGTCCAAGGAGATCTTCTCGCACAATCACCAAGGTGAGGCCTGCCGGTCCAATGTTCTTTTGCGCACCGGCAAAGGCCAATCCCACCCGACCCCAGTCCACTGGGTGGGCGAGCACATGGGAGGAGAAATCAATCACCAAGGGGGTGTCCACCCCCAAGGCTTTCAAGTCGGGGAGTTCGTGGCACTCGACGCCATGGATGGTCTCATTGGTGCACAAATGCACGTAACGCGCCTTGGGGTTCAAGCGCCAAGAACTCGGGTTGGGCAGGTGATGAAACCCATCGGCCTGGGCGCTCGCAGCAATGCTAGGAGTGCAGTATTTCTTCGCTTCTGAAAAAGACTTTTGACTCCAGGATCCACTGAGCACAAAGTCAACACCTTGGCCTTGGCTCAGGTTCAGCGGGACGATGGCGTTTTCTGCAATTCCGCCGCCTTGCAGAAACAAGATTTTGAAGTGGTCCGGAACGGCCAAGAGCTCCTTGAGGTCTTGGTGGGTTTGCTCATAAATGGAGATGAACTCGCGCCCGCGGTGACTCATCTCCATCACACCCATACCGCAGCCGTGCCAGTCGCTCATCTCTTGGGCAGCTTGCTCCAAGACCTCCAGAGGAATGGCGGCCGGGCCGGCAGAGAAATTAAAGGCACGCATGAACAAAGGCTCTCATGGTCGGGGGACTATAAAAAGCGAGGAACACCCCTCAGGGTGAGCCCCGCTCAGGTTTTGTCGTTGGACGCCGCGTCGTGCGGTGGATTGGGGGCTGCATCAACGCTGCCCTCTTCGTTCGAGCCATCTGGATCCAACTCTACCAAAACATTCGCATCGTTTTCCACAATGCGCTGCAGGCCACTCAATTGGGAACCTTCGTCGAGCGCAATGAGCTTGACCCCTTGGGTCGCACGTCCGAGTTCGCGAATTTCCGCGACTCGGGTCCTCACCAGCACGCCCCGGTCGGTGATCATCATGATCTCTTCGTCGGCGTGGGCCAGGGTGGCGGCCACCACTTTGCCATTTCGCTCCGTTTGTTGAATGGCAATCATTCCTTTGGTGCCACGCCCGTGTCGGGTGTACTCACCAATGGGGGTGCGTTTGCCGTAACCATTGGCAGTGGCCGTGAGCACACTTTGCTGCTCGTCTTCGGCCACCAACATGGCAATCACGCTTTGACCCTCATCCAAACTCATGCCGCGCACGCCGCGGGCGTTTCGGCCCATGGGCCGCACATCATTTTCATCAAAACGCACGGCTTTGCCGCCATCGCTAAAGAGCATCACGTCGTGTTGACCGTCGGTGAGGGTGGCCCCCACCAAAAAGTCACCGGCATCCAAGTCCACCGCAATGATGCCGGCTTTTCTGGGGTTGCTGAACTCGTCGAGCGCCGTCTTTTTAACGGTACCCATGGAGGTTGCCATGAAGACAAAGTGGTTGTTGGGGAAACTTCTCATCTCACCCGTCAAGGGCAAGACCACATTGACTTTTTCGCCCTCTTGGAGCGGGAACATGTTGACAATCGGGCGACCTCGCGAGCCTCTGGAGCCCATGGGGACCTCCCAGACTTTGAGCCAGTAGAGTCTTCCTTTGTTAGAAAAGCAAAGAATGTAGTCGTGGGTGTTGGCAATGAAGAGTTGATCAATCCAGTCATCATCCTTGGTGCTGGTGGCTTGTTTGCCGCGACCCCCTCGTTTTTGCGCCCGGTATTCAGACAAGGGTTGGCTTTTGAAGTAACCGCTGTGGGACAAGGTCACCACCATGTCTGTGGGGGTGATCAGGTCTTCGGTGGCCAAGTCTTGTGCGTTCATCTCGATGACGCTGCGGCGCATGCCCAGTTTGGTTTGGCCAAACTCTTGTTTAACGTCGAGGAGTTCGCTAGAAATGATGGCCGAGACCCGAGCGGGTTTGGACAAGATGTCCACAAAGTCATCAATCTCGCCCATCACTTCCTTGTACTCGTTGACGATTTTGTCTTGTTCGAGACCGGTCAAGCGCTGCAGGCGCATTTGAAGGATCTCTTGCGCCTGGGTTTCGCTCAGGCGGTAAAGGCCGTCTGTGCCCATGCCCAGGTTGGCTTCAAGTCCGTCGGGGCGATAGTCTTTGGGGTCGACCGATTGGCCATCCAGTCTTGAGCGGGTGAGCATCTCTCTGACCAATTGGCTGTCCCACGAGCGGGTCATCAATTCGGCCTTGGCCACCGGTGGGGTGGGCGCTTGGCGGATGATGCGGATGAACTCATCGATGTTGGCCAAGGCAACGGCCAAGCCTTCCAAGACGTGGCCGCGTTCGCGCGCTTTTCTGAGGTTAAAGACGGTGCGACGGGTGACGACCTCGCGTCGGTGCTGCAAAAAGATGTCGAGCAACTGCTTGAGATTACAAAGCCTTGGTTGTCCATCCACCAGCGCCACCATGTTGATGCCAAAGGTGTCTTGGAGTTGGGTTTGTTTGTACAAATTGTTGAGCACCACTTCGGGGACTTCGCCGCGTTTGAGCTCGATGACCAACCGCATGCCCGACTTGTCGGACTCGTCTTGAATGTGGCTGATGCCTTCAATTTTCTTTTCATGCACCAACTCGGCCATGCGCTCTTGCAGTGTCTTTTTGTTCACCTGGTAGGGCAATTCGTCCACGATGATGGACTGGCGTTGACCTTTGTCGATGTCTTCAAAGTGGCATTTGGCGCGCATGAGCACGCGGCCTCTGCCCGTGCGGTAACCGTCTTTTACGCCATTGATGCCATAAATAATTCCCGCCGTTGGGAAGTCTGGTGCGGGAATGATGCCCATCAACTCATCGATGGTGCTCTCCGGGTTTTGCAGCAAATGCAAGCACGCGTCGATCACTTCATTGAGGTTGTGTGGAGGAATGTTGGTGGCCATGCCCACCGCAATTCCGGCCGATCCATTGATGAGCAAATTGGGAATCCGACTTGGCAAGACCAAGGGCTCTTTTTCTGAACCGTCGTAATTGGGCCCAAAATCCACGGTCTCTTTGTCAATGTCGGCGAGCATTTCATGGGCGATTTTGGCCAGCCTGATTTCCGTGTAACGCATCGCGGCCGCATTGTCGCCATCAACCGAGCCGAAATTGCCTTGACCGTCCACGAGCATGTGGCGCAAAGAGAAATCTTGGGCCATGCGAACAATGGTGTCATACACCGCAGAGTCACCATGGGGGTGGTATTTTCCGATGACGTCACCCACGATACGGGCAGACTTTTTGTAGGGACGATTCCAGTCGTTGTTGAGCTCATGCATGGCAAACAGCACGCGCCGGTGCACGGGTTTGAGGCCATCTCGGGCGTCGGGCAAAGCACGCCCCACAATCACGCTCATGGCGTAATCGAGGTAGCTGCGACGCATCTCGTCTTCTAGGCTGATGGGCAAGGTTTCTTTTGCGAACTGGGTCATTGATTCAAGCCGATCTTCATTCAAAGTGGACATTGTAAATGTCTATTTGGACTGGTTTTTTGTCGCTTTACCGCAACAATTTAAATCTTTGGGTTGACTTGGCTCAGCAACGTAAAGTTGCTTCATACAACGACTCGGCCACTGTGGCACAATGCGTCATCTGCTCGTGGATCCTGTTTGTGCATGGCACCAAGCACCCTTGGGTTAAGGTCTGTATTCGTATCGTTACAAGAGGTAAAAACATGAAAAAATTAAATCAATGGTCCCTGCTTCTCGCCACTTTGGGTTTGGTGGCCTCTGTTACCAGCGTTCAAGCCAATGACAACTGGCAAGGTGCCTCGGGTCCATGGAAAAATTCATCAGGCGACTGCTACCGCGACAGCAACTGGACACCCGCCACGGCCGATCCAAGCTGTGATGGTGCGCTCAAGCCTGCTCC